>Ga0209723_1000148_pt1 | contig 139162 bp, 113 predicted proteins | sample BiotimSIPDNA_2_FD_185750 | JGI IMG/M metagenome (GOLD analysis project Ga0209723, IMG submission 185750) | Anaerobic biogas reactor microbial communites from Washington, USA - Biogas_R2 time_0 SIP DNA (SPAdes) (version 2) | ecosystem: Engineered > Bioreactor > Anaerobic > Unclassified | place... | reverse complement strand
TGGGAAAGGTTTTGCCGGTAGTTCGACACCGGGCGGACGGCGGCGGCGCTCGGGATACCGGCAAAAGTGGCGTGTGGGAAAGGTTTTGCCGGTAGTTCGACACCGGGCGGACGGCGGCGGCGCTCGGGATACCGGCGAAAGTGGCTTGTGGGAAAGGTTTTGCCGGTAGATTCGATTTCGAAGATTTTCTCGGCATGTATAAGAAGCATCTCATAGATTCGCATCGCCTTGCGAAAGTCGCAGATTACCGCCAAATCAAACGATTTCCCAAAATTTGGCGGCAAATACATACGAAACAGCGCAAACCCAAAGATTTCGTATGTATTAGAGTGTGATGCACAGTCCGCCTTGATCCCTTTGAAATAAGCTGTAAGATGAAATTACCGCCACATCAAACAATTTCCCGAAATTTGGCGGTATATGAAGCAGCTCATGGCTTCGCATCGCCTTGCGAAAGTCGCAAATTACCGCCAAAACAAAACATTTCCCGAAATTTGGCGGTATATGAAGCAACTCATGGCTTCGCATCGCCTTGCGAAAGTCGCAAATTACCGCCAAATCAAACGATTTCCCGAAATTTGGCGGTATATGAAGCAACTCATGGCTTCGCATCGCCTTGCGAATGTCGAAAATTACCGCCAAAGCAAACAATTTCCCGAAATTTGGCGGTAAATCTCAGGGAATCCGCCGTTCAAAGTAACCGGAATACCAACTTTGGTTTTGCATCATCAAAATGCCTCTTCAATCTGCATCTGAGTGTTTTTGAGTAGGCTCACCTGCGTGAATTTGACACTTTGTTGGAATTCTTTCACCTTGGCTCGTTCGCAGAAGCGCTAGCTTACTCGCAGAAACTCTAGCTCACTCGCAAACCGCTAGCTCACTCGCAGAACCGCTAGCTCACTCGCAGAGCCGCCGGCGCACTCACGATTCGCTGACTCGATCACCGGACTGGTGGCTGTCACTCACCGGAGCGATGGCTCAATTCATCACGGAGTATTCATCATATTGAATATGCGAAAGAATGAACCGGACATATTCCAAAAGAGTATAATTGCCGGTATGACTATGAGCAAGGCAAGAATCACCCAGATCAGCAAGATGAAACCGATTTGCGGTTTTCTGTTTTCATAAGAGTCCCATTCAATTCGATTGCGATTATAGCCCGAGTTATAGGGCGTATAAGATCGCGAGGTTCTCGCCGTCGATGCTCTTTCGAGCAGGTCGGAATTCATCTCCAGGTGTTTCGTCTTAACCATGCCGGGCTCATGCTCACCGGCCAGTTTATAGACTACGACTTTGTCTCCCACTTTAAGAGTCGAAAAATAACGTTGGGGATACTGTCGCACATGCTTGATATATGTCATGCTCTCCGGGAAAAAGACGGTCGATAATATAATGAGCCTTCTTCGAAGCCGCATGTATCGGATGATCGTATTGTATACGACCACACCGCGCATGAGACCCTCAAGCGATGATTCCAAGTGATGGATTTTGTTTGACCTTTTTCTCAATAAAATAAGCCCATACACCACGAACGAGATAAGAAGCGCACCTCCTATCAGCCATATTGCGAAATACGGCATGAAGACCGCGACAAGTATAGCGTATAAGAGGAAAAAAATGCCGAGGAATACAGCTTGCATTTGCTTATTACGCTGGTCAGATTTCAATAGTTCCAACTCGTCGTCAAAAAATTGACCGGTCGTTAATTGCGATTCGTCTATCTCCCGATAATCATCAAATGCGTCGAAATCAAAATTACACCATCTCTCTGCTTCTTTACGAATCATGAATATCTGTTCTTTATTAGCAAACATATCTTACTTCTTCTCCTTAATTCTATTTCTATTGCGCAGGCGCACCGACCGCATCCGGGAAAAATTCAAAGGTATTTCCTTCACCGTCCTCACATAATATGACCACTCCGCCCGGACCATCATCGACTGAAATGACATACACGCAATTCCAAAGCGGCGAAAATGCCTCGTCAGACACATCAAAGTCGCTGCCCCAGATCTCATTACTGCTCCCGATATTGTAATCCGCAGCGACAAACCCGCCGGCCAGCTCACGCTGTGCCGAAGTCATGCCAAAATACATCAGCCCGCCGCCGCCCATGCCGTTTTCGAAAGTCGTATCCGCATAATAGTAATGATCATTCAACCGGAGCAGCGTCCATTCATGAGCCATAAAATCTCCTGCAGTCCCATCCGTCATACCGGACGTGGTCGTCGCATCAATCCCAACCTGCAGGCACAGATATGCGTACGCCGATGCGAATGACTGGCATATGCCCTCATTTTGCATAATGGCTCGATACGCGCTCACGTCCACGATCTCCTCGGAAGCCTCCGCCTCATAATCATACGAAACAATACCCGAAAACATCCGGTAAAGCTTAATCGCACGCACCGTCTGAGAATCCTCTTCTTTCACTGCGGCGAGGTGAATGAGAAAAGCAATCTGATCCGTAAAATCACTTAGGATCTGACTTCTCGTCTCTTCATCCGAGGAAAACTGCATCACAATCTGACCGTCTGAATAAGTATACTCCGACACCAAAGAATAAAACGGCGGGAAAAACGTCGACATCTGTAACTGCAAATCCAACATCATATCCTCACTCGGACAAGCCACCGTGGCCTCCCCGTTGATGATTGCATCGATCCAATCACAAAAGACCATATCTGCGCCTTCATCCAGCGCCGACAAGTTGACCTGAGAAAACACATACGGATTCCAAGAATAATTGATTGGTGTCCCTTCGCTAAAATCACCGACTACACCCGTCGCCTCGACATCCTCTTCGGGGCTTGTCGCTTTTGACTCCGATGATTCTATATCTTCAATCTCACCGGTCGAAAAAACCGACGGTTCCGACACCGCCTCGGCCTCTTTTTCCGTCCGCATACAGCCGGAAAACCAAGACACACTCAGCGTCAAAACCAACACCATTCCCAACCGATTCCTCAACCGAACACCCATTTTACTAATACCCCTCCACAACATATTCTCAGACATATTCCCAGACATAATCCGATCCGATGACATGACCATCTTTTGATGATTCTCGAAAAACACAACTAATCTATTCTATACCATCCGCCCGCAATTCGTCATTGAGCACCGCATACACAAAAGTATCCTGCCTAATCGGCTCGCCCTCTCGATTGCGTAGACCTGCAGATTCTCCCTTTGATTTAGCGGAGTATACGTTCAATTTCAGAATTATTAACAGATACGAGCACGATGTATATCGTCATAGCTAAGAGGATTTATCTTGAAGCAAAAACTCTTCTCTCGTATCTTCTGATACACAGTAGATTCCCTCTTTCCCAAAATCTTCCATGTTGAAAGCGACAAATAATTCTCCGCTAGATGCCGTGAAGAAGAAGAAAGTTCCGTTGCCATTGTCATCGCTAACGGTTAGGCCCAACTGATCAATATCCTCCGGATGGAGATAAGCACCAATATACCCGCCTAACGAAAATCGAAAGTCTGCATCTTTATCGACGTGTTCATATACATAGTCAAGGACAACGTAAGGTTCATAGCTTGTGAATGAGTCACTTGAATCTGCGTAAAATCCTATGCATATATCTTCATTCTCACAATACACAAGAAAATCATTAACAAGAAAGTCTTTGGTGTCATATTGAGCAATGATCTCCGAAATTGATCTGCATACTTTCAAAGCATCCTCATCAGAAGTCCTGTGGTCGAAAATTACTTTGCTCGTGTTGCCTTCCTTCTCCAGTAATATCTGAGCCGGGTGTCCGGTCTCAAGAGAAGTTATATCCTGCTCTGCTTGGTTATAAACATAGTCACTGTATTTCTCTTCAAAATCAGATTGTTTTTGCTCTGAATATCCGAATATCGCACCGTCCAACCCTTGACCCACCATTTTCGATGTGATCGAGTATTCGATGCCGGTCTCCAAATCTTTCAGGTACAACGTTCTGATCTCGTCAGTATCACTTCCGGAATGTTCCTCACGGATCAACTCGCATTTTCCGTATTTCTCTTTCGCATAAGACACTATGTCACGCTGACTCGCAACTTTCCCGCACGAAGTCAAAGCGCTGAGTAGAATAACAATTATTAATATCGAGAAGAACTTTAGTAATCGTCTATTCAAGTTTTCTGCCCCCATTTTCTATACCAAAATAAAAGTCAGTTGCGCAAATATTGACCGTCCCCCGAAAACTGCGCATTGTCCGTCGGAGTTCCCGACCTCGAGTAGTCCGGCGGAAATTTTTACCATTGTACAATTGATTCGAAACGAAGTCCATTGCCCGGCATTTGATTCTCCGGCGATAAAATGTCTGCTCGACAACTCTGATTTTTCGGGTTATGCCATCGGAATCACGACGACAAAGGATATTCCCTCTTCGGATTTTCCCAAATAGATCTCGCCGTTCATTTTGCTCATCAGGTATCTTGCGATATATAGGCCCAGCCCGCTTCCCGACAAGCCGTTCGTGTTAGAACCGCGCCAGAAGCTGTCGAAGACGTGGGGGCGCTCGGAGGCAGGAAGCGGCGCTCCGGAGTTATAGACCGTCGCAAGTACGGAGTGTTCCTCCGTCGAAAAGTCGATTGATATCCTTTTCCCATCTCCGTATTTGATCGCGTTTTCGATCAGATTCTCGAAAACGTCTGCGAGCCGGTTCCGGTCGCCTTTTAGAAGCAGGTCCGAAAACGGTCCGACAGAAAACTCCGTCAGAAGTAAGGCAAGCCGTTCGGAGAAGGTTTTGCGGATGGATGCAACCAGTTCGGACAAATAGAACTCGCCGATCTCGACGTCCATCTCGACTAAGTTCTCGGTCTGGGTTTCTATGATCTCGCGAATGATGTTCTCGATGGAGACGGCGTTATCTTCGATTCTTTGAGCCGCTTCCTTCTGCCTTCCGGCGTCATGATACATATCCGTACCGATGGCGCGCGCATAGAGTTTTATAGAGGAAAGTGGCGTTTTGATACCGTGCGAGATCGAAAGAAGCGTGGTTTTGCGTTCCTTTTCGAGTCGGATCTCCTTCTTCTGCTTCTCATCGATTGATTCCCGAAGCATGTTGAGCCCCCAGATAAAGCGGCCGAAAAACCGGTTTCGGTCCTCCTTCAGCTCTTCTCTGAGGCGCCCCTTCGATAGTTCGATCGGCAGATCCCGAATCTGGTTGAACGGACCGATCACGCGCGACCGGAGGTACAGGAGCAGAGCCGCGGAGAACAGAAATACAACGGCAAAGATTGCGTTGATCGTAAGAAAAACGTGGCGGTAATCGATGATGCCGGCGATTCGGTATTCGTAGCGAACATATCCGGAGATCAATCCGGCGGAGTATACCGGCTTTACCAGATAATTCCGGCCGGCCGGAACGGTCATCCCGTCAAAGAGCGCGCTGATTTCCGATTCGGGCGCGTCGACGGAAAGATATGTAACGCGTTCCACATAGTGAAGCGACGCGTAGTCCACGCTATCCGCGTCGCCCTCAGAGAGCACCGTCTGAGACAAGCGATTGATCTCGATCATGTACTCCTTGCCGTTTTTTTTCGATAAAACGGATACGGAGATCCCATTGGCCAGGATCCATGCGGCGAGTAATACGCCCAGGGCTACGATGATGAAGGTATTATAACGCTTCATACTTGTACCCGACGCCCCACAGGGTCCGGATCCGGACCGGCTTTTTGGGGTCGGCCTCAATCTTTTCGCGAAGCATACTGATGTGAACCGTGAGGGTTGACGGCTCACTGATGCTGTCCTCTCCCCAGACCATGTCGAAGAGTTGTTCCTTCCTTAAGACCTTGCCCTTATTGCGCAAAAAGATCGTCAGAAGGAGAAATTCTTTATTCGTTAGTTCGATCGGTTCCCGGTCAAGCCAGGCCTGATTCGCGTCGACGTCCAGTGTCAGATTCCCGTCAGAAAGGAGAACCCCCTTCTCGAACATGTCGTAATTTCTTCGGAGTACCGCGTGGATCTTGGCGAGCAAAACGTCGATATCGAACGGCTTTTCGATGTAATCGTCCGCGCCGAATCGAAGGCCCCGGATCTTGTCCTCTTTGTCGGAACGCGCGCTGATGATTATAATCGGGATATTCGCGTTCTCCCGAATCGTCCCGCAGACCGAAAACCCGTCAAGCCCCGGAAGCATGATGTCCAGAAGGACTAATTTTGTCTTCTCCTGAGAGCAAAAAAGCAGGCCCTCTTCGCCGGTTTTCGCGTGAAAGACGGTGAATCCGTCCCTTCTTAGAAAATCGCAAAGCAGGGTCCCGAGCTCTTCGTTATCTTCAATCAGGAGTATGTCTACCATGAATCGCTCCGCTTCTTTGTTCGGGCACGCGCGTTTTTCACGCGATAAACTTATTTTACCATTACCAGCCCATATTCTCGAGCCACGCATTCAGCTTCTTTTCGCGCTCGCGGGCATCCTCTTCACCCCGGTATTTTCCGAGGACCAGTTGCCCCTTTATGTTTCCGTCGACGATATAGAACACTTTATCGCTCCGGGCGGATACCTTGGTATCGTGCGTCACCAGAAGAATCGTTGAACCCTCCCGATTGAGCTCGTTGAGTTTATCCATCACTTCGTTCGCCGCCTTGGAATTAAGAGACCCCGTCGGCTCATCCGCGAAAATCATCTTCGGATTGTTGATCATCGCCCGGCAGATACACGCGCGCTGGAGCTGGCCGCCGGAAACCTCCGTGATGTCGTTATCGGCCGTCTCAATGATATCGAATTTCCGCATCAGATCTCTGGCCTTTTCGTTGATCTCGCGCCGGTTTGTGGCCGATCTCCCGTTTTTCGAGTGGTACGCGGAGAGGATAATGTTATCAAAGACGCTCAGATTCCGAAGCATGTGCATCTGCTGGAAAACGAAGCCCATCTCCGTGAGCCGAAGATCCGCCATCTTGTCCTCGCTCAGTTCCGCGATGTTTTTCCCGAAAAATGTGACCTCGCCCGACGTCATCTTATCCATGCCGCTCACCGTGTAAAGCAGGGTCGATTTTCCCGAGCCGCTCGGGCCCATGACGGAGACGAACTCGCCTTTTTCGAGCGAAAAATTGACGTTCCGGAGGACATTGTTTTGCCGCTTGTTGACGATGTAGGTTTTGGACAAATCTTTGACGACCAGTGTGTTTGTGCTCATATTATTCTCCTCACATTTCTGTTATGACCCGGGTGTTTCTGCCGGACTTTATCGGTTTTCGGTCGGAATGAATCCCCGATTCTATTCCTGATTGTTCAGTTGTTCGACTTTTGTTTTTTCAATATGTCCGACGGAGACCATCACCGCCAGAACCGTCGACAAGAGAAGTATCGCGGGGTAAATCAGATAGACTTCCATGGGGTTAATCACCTGCTCGACCCGTGTAACCCCAAGGGAATTGAATATGGCGCTGATCACGGTTTCACTGATGGGACCCGCAACCAGGGTTCCGGCGACAATCGAAAGGATAAGAATAATCGTGATCCGCATGATCTGCCATCTTCTTAAAGAAACGTTCCGGAAGCCGATACTCTTAAGTAGAGCGATCTCCGATGTCTCCCTGGAAATCAGAAGCCGGACGACCAGGGACGTGATCAGAAAGATGATCCCGAGCATGACCGCGACGATCAGATTCTTCATTTCATTCACTACCTCGACCGTTCCGCCGATATATCGGTCGTATGTATCCTCATCCGTTGATATCGTCAGGTCCGGGTTTGTCGATTTAACTTTCTCGATCATTGCCCCGATGTCATTCGTGTGTTTATCCAGTATTCCGATACCATTAACGTTCGAAATATTCACCGTGCCGGAATCATATGTGTCCGCGACCCGGATATGGGCCCCACTATTCATCAACGACTGATAGATAGCAGTGATCAAAAAATGTTCGACCGCACCCGAGCTCCGGACCGAAATCGTATCACCCAATGAAACCCCGAAGGTCTCGGCAATCATTGTGGTAACGGCCACTTCGTTCGGGAGCATCGGTGCTGTTCCGGACAGAAATGGATATTGATTAAGGTCGTAATCTTTGACCTGAAGCATCATCCCGTTAATACTCTCATCCTCGTTCTTCGCGAAAATATTCGCACTAACCCCAATCTCCATGTAGATTTCCAGAGGATACCCTTCCTTATCGAAAAGCGCCTCAATACGGGTCATTTCGCGATCAAGGCTCTCATTGTCTCCGCTTAGAAAACTGCGGTAAATTTCCGTGCTAAATACACTAATGTCATTCGGCGGAGTGCCGAAAAGTTTGGTCATCTCGTCCTTATCCTTTAACGTGTTGATCATATTGAGCGGTATGATGATCAGTAGAGTTCCGAGAACGAAGGTCACCGCTAATACGGCATATTTCTTAACCCCATTCAAAAGGTCGCTAATCGCCATAAAGTCCGTAGAATGCAGACGCTTCTTCTTGTTCAAACTGATTTTTTTGGCTTTCGAAAAGCGCTCTCCGGAGTTGCCCATCCGGATGGCTTCAACGACCGAAACTTTATTGATCCGTCGTGTGCAGATCACACAGAAAAACATGCTGATGAGAACAACACCGGCCGCCCCAAGAAGGGAGAGCAAAAGACTGAACTGATTCCCGTTTATCAGAAAAAGATCCGCCACGCTTCGGAGCATTACCCGTGTGTAAATAAAGCTCAAACCGAATCCGATGATCCCGGCCAAAAAAGACAACACAAAATACTTAATCAGATAGACCCTACGAACTTCTCGACTTCGGATCCCGATCCCCTTCATCACGCCGATGCTCCGATAGTCCTCCTGGATTGTAAAAACAATTGTAAAACGAAGAATCAGAAAAGCGATCAGGATCAGACTTGCGCTGACGATAATCATAATTGCCGCGACGAGCTGAGAGACAAAATAACTGAGAGTAATGGAGTCTTTACTAAGGATTGTAAGCACATTGATCGCGCGATTTCCGAACTGTCCGGCCAGGGCTATGTATTCGACATCCGACATTGAGTCGACGGACCACATTCCGAGCGGGATCAGGTCTTTCGAATCCTTCGCCATGTATGAAGAGAAATCCTCCTCCGATAAAACAAACCGCTTGCTACTGATCATTTCGGACCCCAGGAGAATGTCCTTGGTATACTTCGCCACCCGAAAGGATCGAACCTCTCCGTCCGCCGATAATTCAATCGTCTGACCGATACTTATATCGTTTTTTTTGTGAAAAGACATCGGAATCGCGATCTCTCCTGCGGAAAGTTCTAAGAGTCGATCCTCCTGATCGAAAAGAAGCGCGTTATCTTCGGGCACAGGAATGAGAAACGAGGATCCCACATCCTGATCTTCGACGATCGCTTTCCCATCCTGCTCCAGACAGTCCATCATAAAAAGCAGAGCGTCGTCCTTTGCGTAGGATGCCACCAAGTCAGAATTTTCCACCCAGTCCTCAATTTTATCCGTCACGCCCTCTTTTTCGAAAGCGATAATCGTCATATCGGCGACGTTGGCCTCCCGAATCATCCGGTCGATCGCAGCAGACGTCGTGTATAAGACGTTCGCGCTTCCCGCCATGAGCATCGATGCGATGATGATAAACACGAAAAGGATCAAATTGACGGACTTTTTTCGCTTAAGGTCCCTCGACAGTATTCTGAAAATCATTTTCTTTCTCCCACCCGAAAATATGCTGTTCCTGATTCACTCATGCAAAGCATACCTCAGCAATTCTTAAATAGTCCTTAAGCGGGAGAAAGATTTTTTCCCGAAGGATCACGACGGCGCAGTTTTTTTCTAAGCAGCGCGTACACCCTTTTCTTCTCCACTTCGGGCACACCTTCACTCAGGCGGGCGGCCGCGACCGGGATTTCCCTTCTTCGAATGTCGGTGCTTTTCGCTCCGGTCAACTTCCGGTACGCCCTGAGATATGCGATGCATAAGAATCTTCTGAAAATTCTTTCCGCAACCCCTGACGGAGGATGCCCTTCGGGCGGTTCGGCATAGATCAAGAGTAGCCGGGTCCGCGCGACGTCCGCCAAAGGGTCGCCGATACACGCAGTCATCCAGTCCATCACCCGATACCGGCCGTTCGTCCCTGTCCGATTTTTTTGCCCTTCATATCAATATCCGACATCTTCTGTTGATGTACCGACCGGCACATCTCTCCTTTCTCCGTAAAAATGCCGGATTAAAAGCGACCGAAAATAGAGATCGCACAAATAGCGTTCCTTTGTTTTCCAGTCTTCCTCCAGCGCCAGACCGCCGTACGTATCCCAACTCGTAAAATATTTGTGCGTGTGCTTTTCGGCGAACACGCCCGAGCCGTTTTCGAGCATCCGAAGGAGCACATCATATTGCCGCCGGATCTCCGGAACGCCCGGAATCACACCGATCCGTGAAAGGAGTTCCATCCGGTGAACCCACATCATCCAGTCTTTTGCCTTGAACTCATCGAAGTTCACGCGGAATTGATGCATCGCAAACGAGCCCGGTGAAATCAATTGCGACCGGTACAGGCCGCTCACATGGGGGATCGGTGAAAGCTCAACGAGTCTTTGAACCGCGTCCCGGATCATCCGGCATGTGTCCGGCCTGCGCCACGACGCCGTGAAGGCCAGAAGCCGAAGATGATAGATCCCCGGAAAGGACACGCCCCTCTTGAAAACGAGCTTTCCCCGGTGTTCCGTGGTAATTTGCTCCATGGATTCCACTCTCGAGACCGCTTCAAAAGCATCCAGCGCTTTCTGAATCTCCGCCCGAACGAAATCCTTGCCCTCTTCACCCGCATATGCGAAAATCACGGCGCGAATCATTTGAGATCCGCCGAGATTCAATTCATCGAGGAATTTACCGACCCTTGACAGACAACCACGATCAAAGGAATCGCTTCTTAGCTCCAGTTGGGCCAGCATCCCGGATATCGCCGGGTGGCTTTTGCCAAGGCCTTTTTCTGTGAGGACACGAACGGCGGTCTCCACGCCCTCCGGACTGTGAATGTCACGTGGAATCCATCCATCCGCGTCGATTAGCGCAATGTATTTACGAATCAGCGCATCCCCGAGGATATCCTCCGTCAAGGCGGCTTCCTCTTCGAATTCTATGTTCCCGAGAATCTCCCTTCCGAGTCGAAGGCGGATCGACGGGCAGGCGTGATTCGTCAGATACGCAACAGAAGATTCCATAATGCCCTCCCGAAGGTGTTTTTTACATTATACTCCTCCGGTAGTCGAGACGCTGACTACTCACTTTCGGATCAATCGTCAAACGGAAATACGCCTTCTTCGTATTCGAGATTGCAATCCTGTCTGAAAACGTTTGACTTCGTTTCCGTAAAGTCACTCCAACCCCTTTTCATATTCGCTTGTCATCGAGCCCAGTATCTCCCGAAGTCCGGTCATCCAATCCGGCTCGTGATCAAAGGTCTCCGCGACGCTTCGAATGATCCGCGCGTATCGGTAAAGATCCACAAAGCGGCGAATCAGAGGAAGTGTCCCCAAGGCTTCCTGGGGCAAATCATACGCTTCCCGATATCCTTGAAGAAATATCTCCTCTGCGCGCTGTGCAGCCGTCGGACTGAGGGCGTCCCGTAATTCACCGAAAGCCTGCTCGATATCCAGCGCGAAAAAGTGAACCATCCCGTCGTCGAAATCGATCACGTTGCAGAGATCTTTGCCGGCCTCGAAAAACACGTTGTCCGGCTCAAAATCATAATGGACAAGGCCGTACGTGGTATAACTTTTCGGAAGCGCGGATAAGGCTTCGCGAAGCGAGTCGAGATCCCGGCGGGCCGCTTCGGGAGCACGATATTCCACAAGGACCTGCTCCGTCCATTGAAGCGCATCCTCCCAACTCCACTTCCCTTTGTCCGGCGAATACCGGGACGAGAGGGCATGCAGTCGACCGAGAGACTTGCCGAACGAGTGCATTATTTCGTCCGAATAATCGGTACGATCGATCCGGATTCCGCCTACGCCCCGAAAAGCGGTCGCGAAATACTCGCCCCATTCGGTTTTCATTGTAAGGAGATATTCCCCCGAACGCGAGGCGATCGGTTCGGCAGCGGGGTAGCCGTTTTCGCGAAGATAACGGATGAACGAGAGCTCGCCCTCTATGTTTTCGCGAATTTTCTCATCCGTCGGCGCGAGTCGCAGGAAACAGACTGCTCCGTCCTGATAATACGGATAGATCGCGTTACCGGAGATCCGAATATGAACGTCAACCTGAAAGTGAGCCACACGCCAACTATATTTTGAGCCACCAACGCTAGTTTGAAAGTGAGCCACTTATCGTTTTTGCATTTTAGCCTGTTCCAGTCGATAGGACGCGCCGTTCATATCGAGGATGTAGGAACGGAAAGTCAGGCGGTCCACCATTGCAGCTACCATTGCCGAGTTTTCAAACAAGCTGACCCATTCAGAAAAAGGGAGATTTGTCGTAACAATGATACTGCCACGTTCGCTTCGATCTGCAATTACTTTGAAGAGCAGTTCCGACTGGTAGCGATCGAAACTCACATAGCCCATCTCATCGAGAATCAGAAGTTCTGCACCGCGTATCCGTTTCTCCAGTCGACCCAGGACATAGTTATCCTTGGCTTCAGCGAGTTCTGTTGAAAGAGAAGCCGCGTTCTTAAACAGGACGCTCATTCCAAGAGAACATGCCCTCAGTGCCAGACCGATAGCCATGTGCGTCTTGCCACGCCCTGGATTACCAAGCATAATAAGGTTCTTCTTTTCCTTTATAAACCGACAGCTGGATAATTCATTGACGAAGAGTTGGGTGATCTTTCCGTCATATCTGGCAAGGTCCAGTTCCTCCAGCGTCTTGCTGTAAGGAAGACCAGCCTGCTTCAATCGGCGATGGTTCTGATTCTCTTGTCGCTGCTCATACTCTGCTTTCATAAGAGAAAGCAGAAGGTCTCCAAAATCATCCGTGCTGCCCATCTGCCTCATAAGATCCGGGTAACGACCGAAAGTCGGAACTTTCAATTGCTTTGCGAGGAGCTTTACCTGTTCCAGAGTTGTATCAGTTTGCATGGGCGGTCTCCTTTAGCTTGTCGTATTCATGAAGATCGACCGGACGAATTCGGACGGGATCTTTTATAACGGACGTTTTTTCGTATTGCGTCTTCAGGAAAGAGATGATGGTCTTGTGATCCGTTCGCTCCTCTTTCCACCGGGCAAGCACTTCCGGTGGAATGTTCTGACGAACCGGTGCGGCATTGAAGAAGGCACGGCCTCTTGTTTCCAGCAGAGGGAGGTAATCCTCCAATCGGTAGATGCGTTGATGTGTTCCGAAACTGCGTTCATGCTCCGCAATCCGTTCGCCCTCGCAGAATACCTCGATTCTCTCCGGATAGGCTTTTATGCCGACATGGCGACCGACATACTTGACCGGTACGGAATAATCGTTTGTGCGGAAACGGACGGTCGAGAAGGCATTCACTCGAGCACTCACACACTTAGCTACCTCGAAGATGTATTTGGGTAGAGGACGAAGCGCGTCCTGCTCCGAAAGGAACATCGCCCCTACAGAATCCGGTTTGCCCCGGACGACGTGATTTTCGTATTTCTTGCATCGATCCGAAAGCATCGTGTTCAACTCTCGAAGCGATTCCACGCGCGGAACCGGTACCAAGATGTTTCTTCGTGACCAGCCCACAAGGCCTTCTACAAGTCCTTTTTCATGACCTTCCGACGGATTACAGAAGATTGCGTCAAATCCGTAATGTGCCGAGAGCGCCGTATATCCGGCCTGTTTCATGGCATGTGACCCGAACCCTTCTTTGACAGCGACTTTTCCGTTGTCGAAGATAACTTTGGTCGGTGCGCCACCGAGTTCGAGAAAGGTCCGAACAAACGCATCCAAAAAGCTTTCCTCGTTCTGGCGATGGTAGGCAAAAACGACCGGACGACAACTGTAACAAAGTCGCGCACAAAAGAGGCTCACTTTCGTACGGATACCGCTTAGATATGCTATCGCTTCCCCCCAGTCGACCTGAAGCGCTTCGCCGGGGTCGAAAAGGAGCGGAAGGAATGCCGGCGGGCTTAGTCGCTTCAATTCACGAACTTTTGCGCGGATTGTTGATTCCCCGCCGCTAAAGTTGGTCTCCTCCACCAATCGGTCAAAGATGCGTTTGGCCGTGTGGCATTGCTTCTTTAGGCCCTCTCCTTCGTCCTCTGAAAGACAGGCTTGGATGAAGGCGATGGTTTCATCCGTCAAGACCGTCGATTTGCGATCAGGGGTCTTCCGAACCCACGGGACGGCAGCGCCTTCGCAGTACTTGGCGACCGTGTTTCTTGAGATGCCTAGCGTTTGAGCGATATGGCGCTGGCTTTCGCCTTCGAGGTATCGTTTGCGGATTTCGTCATAGTCTTTCATTGTGATTACCACCGTTTTTCCCTCCGAATGAAGATTTAACTTCATTCAGAGTAATCAATTGGGTGGCTCACTTTCAAGTCAGCGTTCTTCTTAAAAGTGGCTCACTTTCAGAGTAGCATTTATACCGTACTTGCTTCGGTCGTGGACACTGAAGCTTCACTATTGCTTGGCATTGTCTCTTCGACTGAAGTTTCACTGCTGCTTGGTATTGTCTCTTCGACTGAAGTTTCACTGCTTGGTATTGTCTCCTCAACTGAAGTTTCACTGCTGCTTGGTATTGTCTCTTCGACTGAAGTTTCACTACTGCCTGGTATTGTCTCTTCGACTGAAGTTTCTAAAGTTGTCGTAGGTGCAACAGTCGCAGGAACCGATTCAGGAATAGGTGTCGGATCCGCCTCCATCTCCGGCTGGGACTCTCCAATGGTCGGGTCGCTGTCCGATAACATGACAGTAACAACATAACCTTCCGTGCCATCATCAAGTTTTATCTTACAGAAGGAGTCGTTAAACTCTAAAATCGTAACCGCTTCACCACGTAACAAATTATATAGGATTGTACTGTCTAAAGCTGACGACGCAAATACCGGATTATTGTCTTGAGTACTATACATTACTTTGTAGAACACTTCAGACTCGTTCACCGTTCCCGGGATGGTCGGTTGATTTTCAGTGTCAATCTTTCCGAAACTCAACATTATCTTCATGCCAAAATATCCAATGCAAAAAGTAACTAAAAGAATGATTATGGGCGTGAAAATATTACGAAGAATGCGATTTTTTCTTTTTTTAGCCATCATCGCAGCATCTCCTTCTTTTTTGTAATTTTCGTTAACTTCATCGTCAGAAGAACTTTCTTGATAGACGTTATTTGCGATTTGAGTCGCAGCCGGAATAACCGAATCACAACGAATACTGATCAACGAAAGGCCATATTTTGCGTTTTTCCCTTTAGCGTTTTCGATTAAGTTTTGGGCCTTATTCTCAATCAATGCATCCGTAGAGATGATTGAAGCAATTTCGGCCGGCGAAAGATTTTGCGATACACCGGTTCCGATCAAATAGATTTCATCGCCCTGAAGCAGTTTAAAATTGATTTTAGTATTTGCCTCTATTTTCTCGTCTTGAGATAACTTTCCGATATAATGGGTTAATTCGTTGCGTTCGGGATGCTTATATTCATCGTCCTTAGTTACTGATCCCAACTGAACATAGCGATGTGCCAACGTTTGGTCTTCGGTCAAAGCTATTAAACGACCCTTGCGAGATAGAAAAGCTTTTGTATTTCCAATGTGAAAAACTCTAATAATATCACCGATAACCACAATAACTGTCATAGACAATTTAATAGAAACCGCATTTTGTGCTGAAGCATTAATAATGATAGCGCTCAATTCACGTATGCAAATATCGGAAAACTCGTCGAAATTACTATCAGCCGAAGACATTTTAACCGTAACAATTTGATGAAACTTTGCGATGACCGATTGCAATGACATCGCTGAAACCTGATCAGGACCTTGCGCCGAAAAAATGGCATACACTTGAACTTCGTTCTTAATGGTTGCCTTCTTTGCAAAAGCGGACGAGTAATCTTGAAGTTGGCGCGATACACCATGAATATATACATTTTCTTGGTTAGAACCGGCTGCCTGATTTGTATGGCATATTGTTACTGCGGTGGTATGGCTCATTTTGATTCACCCCATATAAATTGATGAAGCTCCGGAATCTGCTTGTTCCAGTCCACAATCATCATCCATGGATTCTGTTGCACTGTAAACATGCCATCTGCAGGCACCCTGTACTCCGTACGATTGTTTAGGATTTCCAATACAGAAGATCCAACTCTGATGAGGTCGACGGAAGTCATATTTGTCTCGAACATGCCGGCCATATCTTCCACCAAGGTCATCTGCTGTAGTTTCGAATAGGATGAGATTTTGGTCATCAGCGCAAAGGCCAACGTACGTTGTCTGCTGCTTCTCACATAATCGGAGTCGAGTTTACGGATACGAGACCATGCTACGGCCTGGACACCATTTAATGTTTGGTACCCTCCATGCGAAAGATATGGCACATTTTTGTTCATCAACTGGTTTTGTTCTTCAATGGACATGTTAGCGTATTTTGCTTCACCTGCTGTGATTTCTAATTCAATGCCGCCGACTGCATCAATAACTTTGGTCGAGCTGTTGAAATCCAGCATGACGAATCGTTGGATATCAAAACCGAAATTGTCGTTAATCGTATTAATGAGCAATCCCACTCCGCCATACATATAGGAATGGTTTAGTTTGTCAATTTTCGAGCGTCCCTCAATGGTTACACCGGTATCTCTCATCAGAGAAATGAGTTTGATGGTATCCGTTTTTTTATCAATAGATACAATCATAATTGCATCTGCGCGACATTTGACATCACTCGATCCCCGTGCGTCGACACCGAACACAAGTATATTTTCGACATCTCGATCCTTTTGCTTTACTTTCTTAATCGGATGTTCGGGATCGACATAAACGCTTGTGTGTCCACCATCTTGCCACGAGGAAGCAGTGTCTCCGTTCATATCATAATTGTCGTATGAACCGATATCTATTGGCTCGTAATCTCCATTATCGATAAATGGAGTATAAACATACTTAAACTCATCCGACAAATTCAAAATATATACAAACACACCCGAACCCAGTCCGATAGCACCGAGAAGGATGTATGCCATCACTTTAATAATTACTTGCTTAATACTTTTCCGGGGCGCTTGGGATCGTTGACCGTGGTAATTCGGATTTGCAGATCGCCCGTAAGAATCAGGTTGGCGTTGTACGTTCATGCTATTTTTCAAGTATTCACACCTCGCTTTAGAGAATCGCAATAATGATACCCTCTTTTCAATTTGATTTCAATCGTAATATTCAATCGTTAACAAGTACTGATTTTCGCAAGAAATATGAAATTTATTTCTTCCGATCTTGTGGTAGAATTATGAAAAATCAAGATACGAGGTACGATTATCCATGTTGGCAAATTCAAAAAAGTACATTTCGACTCTTGTAGTTGTAATCATTATTGCTTCACTTTTTACCCTAAGCGCATGTGGCAAAAAAGATTCAAAGGTTTCGACTACAACCGGAAACACTACGACATCTGCATCCGTGACTAGCTCTAAAACAGAGCAATCTCAACCAATTGAAACCACCCTGGCGACCGAATCTACGTTTGCCTCGATTGGTGAAAACGGTTTGGCGTTCAATCCATTAACCGGTGAGTACTCCATGTCTCCGGACAATCTCGGTAAACGATCCGTTACCTTTGTCGTTAATAATCATCGCTCTGCGATGCCACAACGTGGTATCGGTTCGGCTGATATTATATATGAGTATGAGACTGAAGGAGGTCAGACAAGATTGCTCGCGTTGTTTTCTGATATCTCTGCTGTTCCGGAAATAGGTTCAATCAGAAGCGCGCGTGTACTCAGCACCGATCTGGCTGCTACAACACAGTCCATATTCATTCACTTCGGTCTAAATAACCGTGTTCCTGATCAAGTAGCTTCAAATGGTTTGAATAGCATTGACGGAAATAATTACTGTGCTTCTTCCGGATCTTCTGTGAACGGACAGATTGAATTGGCGTCCGGACGCTTTTTTTGGAGAGACAGTACCTGGAAATCTCAGCGCTCTATTGAACATACAGCTGTAACAAACGGCACTCACATTCTGAGAGCCATGGAGCATCTTGGAATTACTCGAGATGGAGCAACACCATATATGTTCAAGTTTGGCGACGCAAACACATCCACGCTGTCTTCCGGGATGGACTGCAATGCTATAAACGTCTATTTTTCTGCGACTAATGATGATGCCTTATTCGAATACGACTCTGAAATCAAGTTATATACTAAGAGTCAATATAACGGCAAACCTCAGATTGACGATACTACCGGCGAACGTATCAAATTCAAAAATGTCTTCGTATTCTTTACAGATATAAAGGCACACGGAGATACAGCCGGCACTATTGACGCTTTTCTAAGCAATGGCGGAAGCGGCTACTATATCAGCAATGGTAAAGCAGTAGAGATTACTTGGACTAAAGACACGCCAAACTCTCTGTTTATTGTAAAGGATTCTGCCGGAACCGAGATTACAGTCAACCCCGGAAAATCATACATCTGTATCGTTCGCTCGTCTAACGCGGAAAAGACAACCATATCCTAAATCATAGCCACTACTTAATCCACTAAAAGCGGCTCTTGAGGCCGCTTTTTGCTTGCAATTTTGGCGATGAATATAACAATTCGAATAACGATCAGTATAAAAAAACCACCCGCGACATCAATTAAGACATCAAAAATACTTCCTATCCTTCCGGGAACGAACAACTGATGATATTCGTCAACTACCGCAAACAAAACCGTAATCCAAATAGAAAATGAAGCATTTAGATCAAATCCGGGTTTAATATCCTTTTCGTTAATAACAACAATTTTCCGGGAAATAAGAATTCTAAATGATGAAGCAAGAGCTAAATATGAAATAAATGTTAGTATCGCGTATTCCATAAAATGGGCCAGTTTGCGAATCACATACGATGGAAAAACCCTTCCGGTAAAAGTTGCAATCAGTTTACCGAATTCCATGGTTCTTGCAGATGAGTCGCTCCCACTTTCTGAAGATAAGTAAAAAATGACCACCATCCAGAATACAACACAAACCCAGAGCGTTATCGCCAATAACAAGAATGATATACGTATGTTTTTAATTTTCTCTTCCAAAATTGCCCCTCTGTTTCCATGTGTAATTAAGTGTTTTTGGATCTGTTTTTCATTACTCGATCGATATCTCTCTGAGACTCCTTTTTAGCGAGAGCGTCACGCTTGTCGTAAGTGTGCTTTCCTTTAACTAATGCAAGTTCAATCTTAACTTTTCCTCTTTTAAAATAACACTTTAGAGGTACAATTGTCAGTCCTTCTTGTTTTACTTGAAGAAATAATCTCAAGATTTCGTGTTTATGAAGTAATAGTTTGCGTTGTCTGAGCGGATCTTTATTGCTACGGTTTCCCTGCTCATAAGGACTTATATGCGTACCGATCAGCCACATTTCGCCATTTTGGACGGACGCGTAACTATCTTTGAGGTTTATTTTTCCCGAACGAATGGATTTGACCTCTGTTCCGGTCAACACAATTCCGGTCTCAAAGCGCTCCAAAATGTGATAATCATGAAAAGCTTTGCGATTATCTGCGACAACTTTTATTGATTCTTTTTCTGTCATAAAGGCTCCTAATCTTTCATGTGTTGAATTGAAGGATATGCATTGAGCGAAAGATCTGCCCGAATACCCTTGATATAATTATAATAACCCGCAGCAGCAACCATAGCTGCGTTGTCAGTACAAAGATGTAGTGGTGGCATATAAATATTGATTTGATATTTTGAAGCAGTTTCTGCAATTCTCTCTCTCAGAAAAGAGTTTGCACTAACGCCACCGGCGATACAAATTGTATTGTATCCTAATTGCAGACAAGCTTCTACTGCATTCTCAGACAGAACGTTTGCTATAGCGCTTTGATATGAGGCAGCAAACGAAGGTATGTCTATCTTCTCATTTCGCTGCTCATATTGATGAAGAACGTTAAGTGCATAAGTCTTGATCCCGCTGAACGAAAAATCAAGACCATTCCCGGCAGACGGCTTAGGGAAAGCAAATCGGCTTGAATCCGAATTCTGTGCGATATTGTCCATCTTGGGCCCCCCGGGATATCCTAATCCAAGCACACGGGCAATTTTATCGATTGCCTCCCCTGCCGCATCGTCTCGTGTTCCCGCAATAAACTCAAAAGTGTTCCAATCTGATACATTTATGATTTCGCTGTGTCCGCCGGAAACAACTAATGTTACGAATGGCGGCTGTAAATCAGGGTGAGCCAAATAATTTGCAGAAATATGAGCATTGATATGGTTTACCGGAACTAATGGTATTCCTGAAATTTCAGACAATCCTTTAGCGGCAGATACGCCAACAAGCAGAGCACCGACAAGACCGGGTCCATAAGTAACACAAATGGCATGCATATCGTTAAGAGAGAGATTCGCCTTTTCGAGAGCATCAGACATACATGGAATAATTGCCTCAACGTGCATGCGCGCAGCAATTTCCGGAACAACGCCTCCAAAGACGCTATGATAATCCGCCTGAGACGCGATAACGTTTGACAACAATTCACGGCCGTTTTTTACGACAGCACATGCTGTTTCGTCACATGATGTCTCTATTCCTAATGTAAATATGTCCAAAACAATCTCCTTATTTACGACACTTCATACAAATTATACTAACTAAAAAAAGTTCCCAAATAGTTGTTGATAACTTCGAGATACAAAGCGGAGTTGGTCTCATATGATTCTATGTAGCCGGCTCCTTCAAAGCTTTGCTTGATGGTTGTGTTTGGATGTAGTCTCTCTCGTTCAGCTACCATTTGATCAATTACTTCTTTTCCAATAAAAGTATCCTTCTCACCATACAAAATACAAACCGGCATAGAGAGTCTGGATATTTGCGAGGCAAGATTAACGTTTTCGGATTCCCCAGAAGAAATTCTAATGGCATATGGAACGAAATATTTCGTCAGAAATCCAAATCTGAATTCTTGTTCAACAATCGGTCTCAGGTAGTCATCAGAATATTTCGCCGGAGAATCGAGAATAAGTCCTGCAATATAAGTTCTGTCAAACTCAAGATCTCTAATTTTTTCAGGGTACAGAGAAAGATCATCCGTGGGCGTCGGCAGGTAATGAATTGCCAGCATGGATGATGAACAACCGGTTCCGACGCCATAAAGAATAACATCTTGAGTGACTGATATCTTCCGAACGTGGTCGATTGCGCCGATAACATCCCTCCATTCCATATACCCATATGCGCTTGTATTTCCGGATGACTCTCCGGAATTCCTCTGGTCAAATAGGAATACGTTGTATCCTTTGCTCATAAAATCTTCTATCATATCGACCGTTTCAACGTCGAATTGAAGACGATTTGAGCCCGTATCGTGGACGAGAATTATTGTGCTTTTGGGTTGGCTAACCTTAAAAAACCATGCAGAAAGATTTGTCTGATTGTCAAATGAGGTAAAACTCGTAGGCAAGTAAGGGGGCAGAATATTTGAAGGAATAGATATGTTAGTGATACTTTTGGTACTCATCAATTTATTGGCTGTGTTTGCCGTAATAATGATTATGAAGGCTACCATAACCGCAAGTACACTGAACAACAATGCAGAGCGGACAATGATCTTTTGAACCGGAATTCGTGTGCCCTGATGTCTGGTAAGCCCTCTACCCATTTATGACCTCACTAAAGCATCTGCTTCTTTTTGAGAATATATACAGCAGAAATGATGCTTATTACGCTGGCAACCAGAACTACGATAAATGGCAAAGGATTAGCTGAAAAATCGGCATCCCATGGCATTGGTACGTTCTGTCCGAAAAAACTGCTTATGACTGTCGGAACAGACAATACAATTGTTGCTGCAGCCATAATCTTCATTATTAAATTCATATTGTTATTGATAATAGATGCGTATGCATCCATGGTTCCGTTAACAATAGAAGCGTATATCTCGGCCATTTCACGAGCTTGTTTATACTCAATGATGACATCTTCAAGAAGACTTTCGTCATCTTCATACTGCTTAACTACCCGACCACGCATAAGCTTCTCGAGAACCGCTTCGTTGGACTTCAGAGAGGTCGAGAAATAAACGAGTGATTTACCCAGTTCGAGCAACTTATAAAGATCCTTGTTGCTGATTGACTTCGCTAAAGCTCTTTCAGAAGTTTCAAGAGTCTTATCCATATAACGTAACAACTTCAAATAATCCTTTGCAACGGAAAGAAGTATTTGAATTGCAAATCTCGTGCGGAAATTTACTATAAAATCGCGCACTCTATTCTCAATGAATGGATCTAAGACCGACGTATCGCGCACAGAAACGGTCAATAGATGCTTCTTGGTGATGATAATGCCCAGTGGTGAAGTCTCATAGTGAACAGAGTTCTCTTCTTGCCGCGTACAGGGGATATCGATGATTAACAGAACATCTCCGGTGTCTTCATCGACGTCAATTCTAGGCCGCTCCTCTTCGTCCAAAGGATAACGCAAGAATTCCTGCGGAACAGCAGTCATCTTTTCGACCAAAGCAATCTCGTCTTCTGTCGGTGCAAACATATTAATCCAACAATCATCGCGAATTTCATCAATACGTTCTATTCGATTGGCCGCCTTCTCTTTCAAACTAGATAGATGCTTAGTGACGTATATATCAATCATAGTTGCACCTCCTTTCCAAAATACGAAAAAATCACTCAAAAAAACGACGCAAGTGCTTATGTATTCTTGCATCGGGATATCTTAGGACATTTTACCACCAAAAGCACGACCATTCCAGCGTTTTGAGAATTTACATATCCTTAACTCCGGTAGATCCAAACCCTCCGTTACGATTGCAACCTATGCCTTCAAGAGAATCGCATATCGTGAAGTTTGCTTTTTCAACTTTTGCGATAACCATTTGAGCAATTCGATCGCCGACACGTACATGATAAGTCCCCTTAGGCGAGCCTTTCACAGATAAATCATAGACCACTTGTTCATCTTTGACGTCTGCGCCTGAGCTTGTATTGCAAAGAATAACTTTTATTTCATCGCGAAAGCCAGGATCAATGGTGCCGGGGCTATTCGGAATTCTTAGCATCGTGTGATACGACAGTCCGCTTCGCGGACGGATTTGAATTTCATATCCGTCAGGAATAGCGGTTTTCAAGCCCGTGCCCACCAATACGGTCTCACCGGGCCGGATAAAAAGATCTTCAGCAGAGTATATATCCATGCCGACATCGTCTTCATGGGCATATTGAGGCATTTGAGCCTCTGGTCGTGTCAGTATCATCGGAATATTCATCGTGTCCTCCAAACCGGCAAATGCGACTATAATATGATATTTACGCTTCCGCCCCGATTTCTGATAAAATTTTTGCAACTTGTTGAGAACTTTCATCCAAAACACGAATTAATCGTAACACATTTAACCCTTTTCGCATAAAAGATTGAATCATCTCTGAACGATCGTATTTGGGAGACCCAAATAACTCTGATGTACAATTAATCGGTCGCAAAACCAGACGTGCCATGTCGTATTCGCGATCTCGATTCCTTGATACTTTGAATGTTTTTGCCCCTTGTGCACATGCTTTACAGTTTTTTGCATTTTTCCCGACCGGACAATAGTGCGACATCATCCACTCTATCGGCCCGTATACTTGAAACATCAGAGGGATATCTGAAGATTGAACATGGTGATCAATCAACTGATCTAACATGTGATCATCGATTTCATGTGATAGTTCAATTGCCGATGGATTCTTTTCGACCAGGACCGATAGCGCTGACAAATTTGTAATGTTGGCGTGATGTGTGATAATAAAGGCTTGTCCGTCGTTAGTTGGAGCATCAGTAAAATACCCAAGGAACTGCTCGTTAAAACAGCTGATTTTGGAAAGCAATTCAGAACGATAAAACTGATCTTGCAAGAATCGCGACGAAGCGTTAAGTCTAATAGCAAACACTTCGCTCGCGTGGTTTTTGAAAAAGTCGCTGATTGGCTCGAACGTCTCATTGTTTAGTATGTCAAATACAGAAAAAACATATAATAACGAATTAGTGTTGCTTTCAGCTATATGGCAATCAACAGACTTCAAATTAATATATTCCAGTGCAATTTTGTACTTGCGAAAATTATCCGTATGATTTTCAACGATTGGAACATTCAATTCATCAATAGGTTCAGCTTGTAATAAGGCTACATTTTGCATCGGATACGAACGCTTGAACGAGGCTGCATATTGAATCGCGAATGAATCCAGCATCACTCGTCGAATATGGTTCAGAAAGGATACGGGAACATTGGGTAAATCACCTATAACATCAACTCCCGTAACATGAAATGAGGTCTCACCGCTTTTACTCAGCTGTTCTATGATCCGGTCGATAGATAATACGCCTCCTGAATACGAAGGATCAACAGCAAACTTTTGGCTGAATGAAAACTCTCTATCTGTCATGGATTTCAAATCAACCTCAATCTCATTATCTCCCTCATGGTACTCAAATCGAAAATTCACGGGTAGTTTTGATTGCAACGATTTTTCGAAAAGCTTTTTTCGGGCAACAAGATATAGCGAAAAAGAAGGCTTAACCCGCGCTAGTTGATCGGGATGCGCACCATAGAGACCCACATTTTGAACCGGATTGAGACTTGAACATTCGTCTATTTTTCCAACCGGAAAAGTAATTACATCATCAATTCCATCACGAACCGCTACGGTATCTCCGACACGAATTTGAAGATCATCTCGAGAAAGCATTGCTGTCAATAAACCCTTATGAGGTGTTACAGCGACAATTTCGCCGACAAATATACCATAATGACCGACAAAATCACCGCTGTGGAGGTTTTTCCCGCGGTCGTCTTCAAAATAATGCGACGAAAATTCTCCGCCTCGATTGAAACTAATAAGTAATTCATTTTCGTTGTCCAAATTAGTCATTAATTCGTAGCCCTCGTCTCAAAAACATCGAGCTGTTATAAACAACCAATGTAATGATAGAAAAAAAATAAGATTAGACGAATGAGAGCGCTTGATCAAGATCACAAATAATATCGTTAATACCTTCGATGCCGACAGACAAACGAATCATATCAGATCGAACCCCCGCGATTTCCAGTGCCTCTTCAGACAGCTGACGATGCGTATGACTGGCAGGGTGCAAAACACATGTACGCGCATCGCACACATGGGTCGCAATTGAAGCCAGGTGAAGTGCATCCATAAAAGATACAGCGGCTTCTCTTCCACCTACAACACCGAAACTCAGAACTCCGGGCACGCCGTTCGGCAAATATTTGCATGACAAGCCGTATTGAGTATCCCCTTCAAGAGCCGGACATTTTACCCACGACACTTTGGGATGGTTTTTGAGAAATATCGCAACGGCGAGCGCATTTTGGGCATGACGAGGAACCCGCAGATGCAGTGTCTCTAATCCAAGATTAAGGAGAAATGCGTTCATCGGGGCAGGCGAGGAACCTAGGTCTCTCATCAGCTGGGCAGTGACTTTGGTAATAAATGCTACTTTGCCGAAATCCCTCGTATATACAACACCGTGATAAGAATCGTCTGCTTGAGTTAATCCGCGAAAACGTTCCGGATAGGCGTTCCAATCAAAACGACCACTATCAACAATACAACCTCCAACACTTGTTGCATGACCATCCATGTATTTTGTTGTCGAGTGAATGACAATGTCAGCACCCCATTCGAACGGCCTGCACAGGACCGGCGTCGGAAACGTATTGTCAACGAATAGCGGCAACCCGCAATCATGCGCAGCCTTCGCAAAGGTCTCGATATCCAAAATATTAAGCGCAGGATTGGCAACAGTCTCTCCGTATACTAACTTTGTATTAGGCTTAACCGCCGCCTTGATTGTATCTTCATCCGAATCCGGAGGAATAAATGTGACTGATACACCCATCTTTTTCAAGGTTACCGAAAAAAGATTGAATGTTCCGCCATAGAGTGCCGAAGCGCTGATGAAATGATCGCCGGATTCACAAATATTCATAATTGCGAAAAAAATAGCAGCTTGGCCTGAAGCGGTTAGGACACCGCCCGCTCCACCTTCTAGTGCAGCTATTTTAGCAGCTACGGCATCACAAGTCGGATTGGCCAAACGAGTATAAAAATACCCGGCTTCTTGAAGCGCAAAAAGCCGACCCATTTGTTCTGTGGAATCGTACTTAAAAGTAGTGCTTTGGGTAATCGGCAACACTCGCGGCTCGCCATTGCCCGGATGATATCCTGCATGCAAACAATTGGTTTCCAAACTATAATTGTCCATATATTATACCTCATCGAAATTATTTACTTGAATTTATGAATTATATCATATTATGTGTTCGCCGGAGTCTGCTCAATTATCTGATCAAGAGTATTTCGATATATAGATACAACCGTTCGCACATACTCCGGACTACGCATTCGGCCCTCAATTTTAAGCGAATCAACACCAATTTCAACTAAATCATATAAATAGCGGTATAGACTTCGATCTTTAATCGAAAATTGAGCCCCTTCAGACACTCGTCCGGTCTGATTAGAAATAGAATATCTCTCGCGGCAAGGTTGAGCACAATCTCCACGATTGCCACTTCTTTGCCCGCTTTTATTCATTGCGCTGAAAAGACAAATTCCCGAACAGCTAACGCAATGCGCACCGTGAACAAATACTTCCGTACCCATATTGTGTTTTTTGGAGTACTTTACCGAAACATCGATATCTTCGCGGGAAAACTCCCTCGGAAGTACCCATCTGGAAATTCCCATGTCCTGAGCTAACAACAACGTATCCATATTGTGAACGTTCATCTGCGTACTTGCATGAATCTGAAAATCCGGAAATGTCTTTCGAATGAGAGAGCAAAGACCTTTATCTTGAATGATAACTGCATCGATACCCTCAATATATGCCTGTCGTACAGTTTCCATTGCATCCGAAATCTCGTAATCATATACGAGTGTATTAACCGCAAGATATGCCTTTGCACCACGAACGTGACAATAGTCAGAAACCATACCCAGTTGATCTTTGGTGAAGTTATCGGCTTTTGCACGTGCGCTAAATTGAGAAACTCCAAAATAGATGGCATTCGCACCGGCATCGAGTGCCGAATGTAATGCCAACTCAGAGCCGGCGGGCGCCAGAAGTTCGCTAATCATGATTGGTGACTCCTTCTCTCGTATCGTCATCGGAAAATCGAAAGATAAGCGATTCAAGAGGAAGAGGATCTGCTGTATTCTGAACATCCTTGCCGTCATTTGGCTTTGAATTATGTTCGATAATATCTTTCAAGCGAAGAATTTCCTTCTTTAATTCCCAGTTAATTTCACGGATTTGGGCATAATCTGCTTTCAGATTATTTATTTCGCTTTGAAAACGCTCTTGAATATCAGTCATATTATAGCGTTTGTGTTCTGACTGATTCCATTCATCGATAGCGTTGATTAAAGCTAGTACAAGAACATTAGTCATATGAAATCCCGGATGAGAATTATTAATACTGTCAATCATACGATTCGCCTGATCTGCGATCATTTGCACATAAGATTCCTGATTGGGATCCGAAACGGAAACCTTATGTTGCATTCCTGCTATATAAACATCAACATGAAAAACCTTCGGTTTTTCGGAATCTGTTTTGGAAATGCGCTTATTCTTGTACCGTTGACGGTAGTTTACAATCTCTTTTGTCGAATCCGGCTCAGGCGAATCCTTTGCCTTTTGCGGTTTACTTTTCTTTGCGGACTCGGAGTATTGCTTAAACAAACTTCCCGTATTGCTATGATATTCCATGAGTCCCCCCTCCTTGGAAAAAAATCATTCTAAACTCATTGTATCATTCTCTTCGAAAAGACAATCATATAAACTAAGAAAATCCGTTGGTTTCATTGCTTCTGCCCGAGAGCTTTCTTGAATACCAGAATGAAGAAATGCTTCTGATAGAAGATCGTTAGAAAAATTGAGACCGGAGGCAATCAGATTCTTATGAATTGTTTTGCGACGCATGGCGAAACAGTGCCGTACAAACATTACAAATCGACTCGATATATTGCGTTTCAAATCCTCGTTTTTGTCGAACGAAATGACCAACGAACGCGTTTGAGGTTGAGGGTCAAAGCTACGTTGGTCAACGACGAATAATTTAGACTTGCTTCCATAAATAGATGTCAATACCGATAGCGGCCCGTAAGACTTGGTTTCCGGGACGGCAAATATACGATTTGAGGCGTCTTCCTCAATCATGAAAACCATTTTTCGTGCGTCGGAATAGTCCTCTAGACATTTGATGATGAGCGGTGTCATAACATAATATGGAAGATTTGAAATAATGATATCAATGTTTTGTCCCGGCGAAAGCCATTCGTCTCGTTTTAGTATAAGAAAGTCCGATTCTATGAGAGAGAAGTTCAATCTATCGGAGAATCGATCACGCAATAGCGGAAAAAGTTTCTCGTCAATTTCAGACGAAAATACATTTGCTCCGGTATCTAAAATAAATTCAGTTAATGCTCCGATACCCGGGCCAATCTCTAAAACGATATCTTGCGAACGAATGCCGGCAGAATCAACAATTCTACCGGCAACCGCATCATTGCACAGAAAGTTTTGTCCGAGAGATTTTCTGGCCTTCAAACCATATTGATTACAAAGCTCAACAACCTCTTTGCGATTCATCAGAGGAAATACCTGACACCGGACGAAAACAAGCCTTGATCCTTATTTCCCGGAACATTGGATCCGATTAGTTGACCATAACGTTCGTTGTGACCCATCTTTCCGAGTACACGCCCGTTTTTGCTCATAATACCTTCGATTGCTGCATATGAAGCATTTGGATTGAAAGCAGTATCCATTGATGGCATGCCCATGTCATCAACATATTGAGTGACAACTTGGCCGGCATCGAATAACGCCTGAAGCACATTCTCGTCTGCTACAAAACGCCCCTCCCCATTGGATACGGGTACAGAGTAAATGTCGCCTACTTGAACTGATGTCAACCATGGTGAATTGTTTGAGGAAATACGCGTAGAGACATACATCGATTGATGTCGTCCGATTTTGCTAAATGTAAGAGTCGGACTCGAAGGTAAAGAAGGCTTAATGACCCCGTCAGGCAAAAGTCCCACTTTCACCAAAGCTTGAAAACCATTGCATATGCCCAGAATCAAACCATCACGAATCTCTAATAACTCTGACACGGCTTCCGACACCGACGGGTTATTCAACGCCGCCACCATGAATTTTGCGGAGCCTTCCGGTTCGTCACCACCAGAAAAACCGCCCGGAAGCATTAATATCTGGCTGTTTCGAATGCGACGACTCATCTCAACGAGTGATTCCGATATGTCTGCGGGACTAAGATTTTTAATGACAAAGACGTCCGCATCCGCACCGGATTTTTCAAACGCATATGCTGCATCATACTCCGTGTTGGTTCCGGGAAAAACCGGAATGAATACTTTGGGTTTTGATTTTATGAGCACTGAAGGTTTAGAAATATTGGTGACGCTTTGAACTTTCGAGTACTTATCATCGTATGGTGCTTCCTGTGTTTTTGTTGGAAAAATGGCTTCTAACTTAGATTCAAAAGCATTTTGCGTATCTGCAAGAGTCACTAAATGACCATTCCACGTCAATGTTTCAGTTTCATTTGCTTCTCCTAAAAGATACCCTCCAACGGTCTCAATTTTATCTACCGCATTCTTATCGTTGACCGATAATAAAATGGTACCGAAAGACCTTGAAAATAATTCTTCAATGGAAATACTATCCTGAAACGCAAATCCTAAACGGTTGCCCATCAACATCTGAGCAACTTTTGCGGCAATTCCGTAACCCCTAACTACTGAAGCAGCAAGCAATTGGCCTCGATCATTAATCTGGTTCATCGCTTTGAACACACGATCGACATGCGCTTTCTTATACAACATAGCGTCATCTTTTGCGAGCTTAATTACATATAGTTTTTGACGCGGTGCAGTCAGACAAGACGATACTGCACGTTCAACCGGTATTGTGGTGACCGCAAAAGATACGAGAGTCGGTGGCACATTGATATCATTGAACGTACCACTCATGCTATCTTTGCCGCCGATAGCGGGCGTTTTATAGTCCATTTGAGCTTTGAATGCACCAAGCAACGCCATTGTCGGTTTGCCCCAAGAAGATTCTGACGTCATCCGTTCGAAATACTCTTGAAAAGACAAACGCGCCTTGTAAGGGTTTCCGCCGAGAGCAGAAATCTTTAGCAAAGACTCTACAACTGCATGATATCCTCCATGATATGGACTCCATTCAGATAAATACGGATCAAATCCATAAGTCATAACAGATGCAGTCTTTGAGTCATAATTTGCCGTAGGAATTTTTGCGATCATCCCATCTTCGGGCGTTGACTGATATTTTCCGGCCAATGGCATCAGTACCGTTCCTGCACCAATTGAGCCGTCAAATCGTTGAATTAATCCTTTACGCGAACAAGCTTCAAGTGTAGACATTGTTGCAATCATTGATGAAGCAAACGATGATTTGTCAAGTGTCGGCAATTCAGAATCAGGATATACAAGATCTAATGAAGCGGGCACTATTTTTGAACGTGCAAACGAAGGAGCTCCGTTCGTATCAATAAAGTCACGAGGCAAATCTACAACGGTCTGATTTCTCCATTTCATCACCATTCTTGGTTGTTCAGTGATAGTTGCTACCTGAACTGCCTCTAAATTTTCATCATGCGCAAGCGAAAGAAATTTCGACTTATCTTGAGCGTGAATAACTACCGCCATTCGCTCCTGAGATTCTGATATTGCCAATTCGGTACCATCTAAACCTTCATATTTTTTGGGTACGGAATCTAAATCAATCGTTAATCCATCCGCCAGTTCGCCAATGGCGACCGAAACACCGCCTGCACCAAAGTCATTACATCGAATGATCATAGATGATGCTTCTTTGTTTCTGAAAAGACGTTGGATTTTGCGCTCAGTGGGCGGATTACCCTTTTGAACTTCTGCACCACAAGTCAATACAGACTTCTCATCATGTGCTTTGGAAGAACCGGTAGCTCCGCCAATACCGTCACGACCGGTACGACCACCGAGCAAAATAACAATGTCACCGGCGGACGGTCGTTTGCGAATAACATTTTGCTCCGGAGCCGCCGCTATAACTGCACCGATTTCCATGCGTTTGGCAACATAACCGGGATGATAAATCTCATCCACCTGTCCGGTAGCCAATCCGATTTGGTTGCCATAGGCACTATACCCGGCCGCTGCGGTTCGCACAATTTTCTTCTGCGAGAGTTTTCCCGGTAAAGTCTGATCAGAAGGAACAGTCGGATCTCCTGCACCCGTCACACGCATAGCCTGATAGACATAGGATCGACCGGAAAGAGGATCTCGAATAGCTCCGCCCAAGCATGTAGCGGCACCGCCAAACGGCTCAATCTCCGTCGGGTGGTTATGCGTCTCATTCTTGAACATTAAAAGATATTTTTCGATGCCATTCTCTGTTTGAACATCCACCTTGATCGAACAGGCATTAATCTCTTCAGAGACATCCAGATCCTGAAGAAATCCGTCTTTTAGCAATACTTTTGTCGCCATGGTCGCCATATCCATAAGACAGACAGGCTTTGACGATAAACGGTCACCATATATTCGAGCTCTCTCTGACAAATATAATTCGTACGTGTTTCGAATTTCATTTGCAATCAAAGAATCCTCGGGGATCTCAACAGTTTCCAGCGTGGTCAGAAAAGTAGTATGTCGGCAATGATCTGACCAATAGGTATCAAGGACTCGAATTTCAGTCACAGAAGGATCCCGACCTTCATTAACAAAAAAGTCGCGGGTAAATATCAAGTCATCGACGGACATAGCAAGGCCCATATCATTTTTTAATTCAGACATTTCCTGGTCAGATTTCCTAACAAAACCATTCATAACAGAAACATCTTCCGGGGAATCCAGTTCTTCTATCAAAGACGCCGGCAATGCCAGCTCAGCAGAACGCGACTCAACCGGATTTATTAGGTATCGGCTGACCTTCTGTTTTGAAATCTCATCCATCTCTCCATAGAATGCGTATATTTTGGCAGTCTTGATTAGCGGAGGTTCACCGACAGTCATAATTTGAACGCATTGCGCCGCTGAATCGGCACGCTGATCATATTGCCCCGGAAGTGACTCTACCGCAAGGATATAACAAGCATCAGAAAGATCAGGATCCGACTCATAAAGCGTATCCACCGGCGGCTCTGAAAATACGATATTCTTCACAGCGTCCAACTCTTCCCGACTCATACCGGACATATCATAGCGGTTAATGATACGAACACGGTCAACACTCAATAGCGATAAATCTGAACGGATGTCCTTTAAGACTTGATTAGCCTCGACCGCAAATAAAGGTTTTTTCTCCGAGAAGAGTCTGATGACTTGATCGCAATTACTCATTCTTTTCCTCCGACGCTTCCGGCGCGATTTTCGATAATATTCAACAATAATGTGGAATGGTTTTGCAGAAAGTTTTTAAGACCTTCCGCATCCAATGATCCATGGCTCAAACGTGCTTGGTCATAGAGTTGATTAATAATAATGTCCGCTGAATCATCTGTACTATCTGCTTCGACATAACTCATCAGCCTTGCCACCAGAGGATGGTCCGCATTCAATACGAGATCCTTCTTCTCGGGAAACATCTCGTCAAGATTGCCATAGGGGTCGCTTTCTCCGCTTTTCTTCATTTTCTCAAATTGCTTTTTCATTTCTGACATTCGACGCGATTCTTCTGTTTCACGGATAAAAGCCGGGAATGAGTCAACCCCCAAAGAAATAACTTCAATATCAAGCTTCGAATCCTGAACTACCGACTTAAAATGATCTGTTAATCGCTTGTAAGATTCCTCACTATGAGATTCGCCTTCAAACTCTGCATCAACACGCATAAAACGCTTTGAAGGTAATTTGAATTCCATGAACGATATAAAGTTGTTGTCAATCTCGTGGTCAAGGACGACGACCGGATAACCCTTCTTTGTAGCGATATCAATATAGGCGGCCTGTTTATCTGCCGCTTGTGTATAACGTACAGCATCATGCTTTTCGGTCAGTTCATCATATGTCAAATATTGCGCTTCGACCGTTTTGAAAAGCATGAACGCCTTTGCCTTATCGAAAAACTTATCTTCTTTCATCATGCCGTATTTAACAAATACGCCGATATCATCCCAATACGATTCGTAATCCTCGCGTTGTTTTTTGAAAAGAGATGACAACTTATCCGACACTTTTCGAATGATATGAGAAGACAGTTTCTGTACATAGTCATCCTGTTGAAGTGCAGATCTTGATACATTGAGAGGCAAATCCGTACAATCCAGACATCCGCGCAGCAGAAACAGGAAATCAGGAATGATTTCCTCAATATTATCGGCAACAAAAACCTGTTGGTTATATACCTTTATTCTTCCCTCTAAAGTCTGATAAACATTATCCGTTTTAGGAAAATATAGAATCCCTTGTAAAGTAAACGGATAATCAAGATTGAGATGAATCCAGAAAAGCGGATCTCGGGGATCAGAAAAAACTTGATGATAGAACGAAATATATTCCTCATCGGTACAATCCTTCGGCGCCTTCTGCCAAAGTGGAGCAACCGGATTAACGCGTAAAGGTGTGTATTCGGAAATCAGAAACTCCTCTTTCTTGGATTCCGCTTCTTTAGCGCGCTTCTTTTGATCTTTTTCATGTTCGAGCTTGCGTTTTACATCCGTGAAGAATAATGGATACGGCATAAACGAACAATACTTATCGAGAATGTTCTTGATTTTTGTGGCATCAAACATTTTTTTGGCTTCATCCGATAAAGTTAGTGTAATTGAAGTGCCACGCTGGGTTCTATCTGATTCTGATACAGTGTATTCCATACCATCTTCAGACTCCCATTTGACCGGTTTCTCACCTTCAACATACGAGAGCGTATCAATGGTAACGCGATCCGCAACCATAAATGCCGAGTAAAAACCAAGACCAAAATGGCCGATAATGGAATTATCCGAGCCGCCTTTTTCTTTATACTTTTCGACAAAATCCATAGCACCTGAGAATGCAATCTGATTAATATAGCGATCAAGTTCATCTGAAGTCATGCCGATGCCCTGATCTTCTATAATCAATACACCCGTCTTCTCATTGTAGGAAATCCGGATAGACAACTCAGAATCAGAATCAATACTGCATTGCCCCAAATCGACGAGCCTCTTCAACTTAGTTGTTGCGTCTGAAGCATTAGAAACAAGTTCCCGGACGAAAATATCGTGGTCAGAATACAACCACTTGCGAATAATCGGGAAAATGTTTTCTGTAGTAACGGTTACTTTTCCTGTTCTGGCACTCATATGATCAGCCTCCAAAGTTAATATAATTTTAAGCCAATTTGGCTTATTGACGAGTGGTATGATCCGACTGTCTGGACTCTATATAAAAGTCAACGATTGTTTTGTAATGTTTTGCGATCGATTTCAATTTGTCGGACTCTGCAGATTCGAATTCATATTCGGCTATACTTCTAATAGGTAAAATATCAAAAGGAGAACTCGTCACAAAAACAGCAAAATCTTTCTGTTCTTGAATTGCCTTCTTTTGCATCTCGATTAACTCTGACAATGTAAACGTCTTTTCTTCATACAAGAGGCCTGCATGAATGATTGACTTTAATACATATTTGCGAGTAATTCCAATTAATATACAATCCTCAGACGGAGAATATACCGTATTATCGAAAAGAACGAAGAAATTCGAACGACTTCCTTCTGTGATTCTTTTCGAATGATCGCTCAGCAAAACCTCATAAGGGATACCATACGGGGTTTCCTTTTGGAAAGCATCCGCCACTGCCGCTTTATAGTCACCACGAAAAACTTTGATCTGAGGCTCAACTCGCTCCCATTCAATCAACGAAGTCACGATGCCCGTCCGGTAAAAGCTTTCGGGCGGATAAGATACGTCTGAAAGATGAACCAACGTCTTATTGTGCGTAAGCACGACGCGAAGATTACCCTCAGTCACCTCAGGCTTAGCTTCACGCATCAGTTTAGTAGCCTGCTCATAGATCTGTTCGGAATCAAACGGGAAATTCTCCTTGCCTGAAACCGATTCATGCAAACGCAACATATGCGCTTCAAAAAATATCAATATTTGTGATTTAAACCGAATCGATTCGTAATAGATAATATCGTCAGTCGGCTCTAAGAGTGCACGTCCCTCCGTTGAATCAAAGAAAACGGCACGACCGTCAACATAGCATATATCACCGAACGGTTTTTCGAGCATGAGAACAGCCATAGATCTCCCTTCAAAATGAATGTGATGAATATCAGAGTTATGCACCTTATGATTTTACCCCAGTGTGTCAACAGCGTAAAGCCTTCCAATAATTGATCACCATTGGAAGAAATGCGTAAATACGAATTATTAACGAGTCCAAAATTGAAGGACAAATTGGTCCGTTAATCTATCATAATACTAATATCAAAACGCCTACAGTAACTGCGATGACCCCACAAAACATTACTATCAAGCCATTCTTCTTAATTTTGGCGACGGCTTCTTTGGAATCACGCATTTCCTTCTTCGTACTCTGCTCCGGCTTAAAAAACATAAAAGCGCCCAAAAAAAGCATCGCCGAACCGAAAATGATACCTAAATAATCATACATAATCGTATTTCTCCGAAACTTGATTTTCTCCAATATTTTGCATCAATAAAGTTGAAAATACAATAATAGTGCAAAATTTAACTATTAATGAATACAATTATAGTCATTCCTGAATCAATAAATATATGCTGACTCGTTCTTCAAGTGAATGTTGCTCTGAAGTTCTTGTATTACTATAGGCATAAATATAGAATGGATATTGACTCGAATTGTCACATCTGATAAGATTCAGATATTTATTCGCTATAATTTATATTTATGCATAAATGGAGGACAAAATGGCTAAAGAAAAAATTCTACTTGCTTATTCCGGAGGTCTTGACACGTCTATCATTATTCCGTGGTTGCTTGAGCACTACGACTGTGAAGTCATCGCTATGGCCGGCGAAGTCGGTATTGGTATTGATCGTCAATTTCTGATTGATAAAGCGTTGAAATGCGGTGCCAGCGCTTGTTATGTTGAAGATATTTCTGAGGAGTTTATTTCTGATTTTGTAATCCCCACAATGAAGGCCGGAGCAGTATACGAAGGAAAGTATCTTCTCGGCACCTCTTTTGCTCGTCCGGTTATCGCTAAGAGAATGGTCGAAATCGCAAAGAGAGAAGGTTGCACTACTATTGCGCATGGTTGTACCGGCAAAGGCAACGATCAAGTTCGTTTTGAACTAACCATCAAGGCACTTGCTCCTGAGATGAAAATCATTGCGCCTTGGCGTATCTGGGATATAAAGTCCCGTGACGAGGAAATTGATTACGCTAACGCTCGCGGCATACCGGTTCCGGTCACGAAAGAAAACAACTATTCTATGGATGAAAACCTTTGGCACCTCTCTCACGAAGGAATGGATTTGGAAAATCCTGCCAACGAACCGGATTATGATAAGATTTTAAAGTTAATGACATCACCGGAAAAGGCACCTCAAGTACCGGAATATGTTGAGATTGAATTTCTTCAAGGCACACCGGTAAAAGTCAATGGCAAGGACGTTGATCCGGTTACAATGATCAAAACACTTAACGAGATTGCAGGACGTAATGGCGTCGGTATCGTTGATATGGTTGAGAACCGTCTTGTCGGAATGAAGTCCAGAGGCGTCTATGAGACACCCGGCGGAACCGTTCTTTACGCAGCTCACCGCGAACTTGAACTATTAACGCTAGACCGGGAAACAATGCATTACAAAGATATGGTAGCAATTCGTTTTGCCGAATTAGTATATTATGGACAGTGGTTTCACCCGCTGCGAGAAGCTCTTTCTGCTTTTGTAGATCAGACACAGCAAACCGTTACCGGAACCGTTAAGCTAAAATTATACAAAGGCAACTGTTTCCCTGCCGGAACTATCTCTCCTTTCTCTCTTTACGACGAAGAGATTGCGACATTTGCAGAGGATGATGTTTATGACCAAGCAGATGCAGGCGGATTCATCAATTGTTTTGGCCTTCCTACGAAAGTAGTGGCTCAAATGAAAAAACGCAACGACTTACTTTGAACACAGGAGATTGACGACGTGAGCAAACTTATGTGGAGCGGTCGCTTCAAAAAACAACTCGAAGACAATGTTAATGCACTCAATGCTTCTTTGCGCTTTGACAGCAGAATGTATGCGCAAGATATTCGTGGCAGCATTGCACATTGTCAGATGCTCGGAAAGCAAGGTATCATTTCCGAAGAAGAGGCTCGCTCCATTGAGCAAGGTCTGATTTCCATCAAAGAAGATATCGATTCCGGTGCGTTGACCTTCAATTCCAAGGCAGAAGACATTCATATGTTTATCGAAGAGGAACTGACAGCGCGTATCGGCGAGGCCGGAAAAAAGCTTCACACCGGCAGAAGTCGCAACGATCAAGTTGCGCTCGATCAACGATTGTATATTCTCGATCGTTTGGCAAACATCCGTATCCAGCTTATTGACCTTTACCGCGTCATTCTGGAAAAGGCTCGCGAAAATATCTACACATACATGCCGGGATATACGCATTTACAACGTGCTCAACCGGTCACATTCGCGCACCACCTTTCTGCATACTTACAGATGATTCAAAGAGACATAGGTCGTATCGACGATGCATCCAAAAGAATGTCTGTCTCTCCGCTGGGTTCCGGAGCAATGGCGGGAACCACTTATCCGCTGGATCGCGAGTACGTTTCTGATGTATTAGGCCTTTCAGGTATAACGTATAACAGTATGGACGGCGTCAGTGATCGTGATTTTGCCATAGAAGCTACATCTGCTTTATCCATTCTCAGTATGCATATTTCTCGCTTTTCCGAAGAAATTATTCTTTGGTCGAGTCAAGAATTTAAGTTCATAGAGATTGATGATGCCTACTCAACCGGATCTTCGATTATGCCTCAAAAAAAGAACCCCGACATTGCCGAACTCGCCCGAGGCAAGACCGGCCGCGTTTACGGAGATCTGATTACCCTATTAGTCACCATGAAGGGATTGCCTCTGACTTACAATAAAGATATGCAAGAGATCCAGGAAGCTGTATTCGATGCTCTGGACACTATCGAGGGAATACTTCCTCCCTTTACCGGTATGATTGAAACGATGATTGTGAACAAAGACGCTATGCAGAAAGCCGCTCTCGGAGGTTTTACAAACGCTACCGATTTAGCGGACTACCTGGTTCGAAAAGGCATCCCGTTTCGTGACGCACACGAGATTTCCGGAAAGTTGGTTGCTCATTGTATTGATCGCCATACGACTCTCGAGGCTTTGGATATTGTTACTTTTCAATCGTTTTCGAAATTAATAGAAAACGATATATTTGATGCTATTTCATTGGAGACCTGTGTCGGAAAACGAACCATTACCGGAGCCCCGGCCCCGGATACCGTCGACACAGAACTCAAACGTCTCGAATTGTTTTTGTGATTTCTTACTTCTCAATCAAAAAGGACTGTTTCAGCATTGTGAACAGTCCTTTTATGTTGCCTGCAAATTATTCGCAAATAATATGCGATACATTAATCATCAGAATCCCCGAAATCTGCAACAATTTCTTGTTCTTCTCTTTCCAACTCAGAAGCTTCTTCGCTAAGCCCCAACATTTGCAGGGCATCCACTTTTCCTTGAATCGCATCCTGATTTTGGGGCTCAATATCAATGGCTCGCTCAAACCATACCAGCGCCTCTTCAGGAAGTGATTGAAAGAGCAAATCATCTGCCCGCAAAATAATCGAACCGACATGATCCGGTTCGCTACTTAAAGAGCGATCTAATAGTATTCGCGCTTCATCATAATCGCCATTGCTGAAATGAATTACTGCCATGCTGTATATCAAATCAGTATAGTCCGGTGCAACAGCAAAAGCATTTTCCAAAAGCTCAAGGCTCTCTTCATCTTCTCCCAACATGTGCTTAGAATATGCAAGTTCATTGATAGCAAATACATTATCCGGTTCTATAGTCAGTGCTCGGGAGAACCATTTCACCGATGACTCAAAATCATCGTTCCGCGAATCCATCAGTCCGAGCAAAACATAGGCATCCGCAAAACCAGAATTTAGACGAAGCGTATTTTTGCAACAAGCTTTCGCCTCTTTGAAATATCCGGAGAGATAGTACAAATTTGCTAAATCGTGATGTAACAGCGGATTATTCGGTTCGATAGATATAGCTTTTTTTATTGTGTACATCGCATCATATTCTTGTCCTATCGCAGACAAAGATTTTGACTTGCCACGATAGGCATCAATCACAGTAGAATCTACTTCAATTGTACGATTAAATGCTGAAATTGCTTCATTGTAATCTCTTTTACCAAGACATGCATAGGCAAGTGCCAGATATGCCGGAGTAAACGTTTCATCAGAAGATATGGACATAAGAGCACTTCGCTCGGAGTCCACAAAGGCTTGTGCTTGAAAATGCAACTGTGACCTTAGAAAGTGAAAAACCTTGTCCGTCGGATGAGTGACTAATGACGAATCGCAAAGCTCTGCAGCTTCTTGATATTGATTGTTCTCAATGAGAAACTTAATCATCATTTTTGTGAATTCAACATCTTCAGGATGCCGCGAGATCAGCATTTTCAGCCACTCAATTGCATTTATCTTGAGTCCTTCGCCATCAAGATACGCTAACAGCTTGAGTTCGAAATAATTCGACTCGTCAATGATGTCGCTTCCTATACATATGGTCTCCCATTCTTCCGCAAGTACCATGGCTTTTCCATAAGCTTTGCGCTCGATTTGCTTTTCGATCTTTGCCCGATGCTCAAACCATTTTACAAAATTCGAATTGATTCCTCTCTGAAGCAAAATATTTCTATCACGTTTCATTATTCGAGAGGAAAACGCATCTGTTTTATCGAGCAAGACATACGCAAAAATACGAAATATCCTCGCCAATCTTCGAGAGAGTTGGATGTCGATATCTTGAAAATCACTTTTGACAATACGATGGTGCTCCGCACTCGAAATAATTTGATCAATTTCTTTCAAGAGCGATCCTGCCTGGTCCATCGAATTGAGATCAGATTTGCATAGTTTTTCAAGAAATAAAACCAGACGAAACATGTGTGGCCAAAATTTTTTATTTGCAATTTGTCCGGCAAGGTTTGTATTACGAGCGTCTTCGACAAGTTTAATAAACGACCCGGTTTGAACAAAAATCGGACTGAATTCTGCGGCACCGAAAAACGACCCTAAATGGCTCAGCAACATACGCATATGTATCGCAGCATGAACAAAGAAATAGGATTCATTTTCCACATCAAACGAGATATCTTTACCTTGACCTTCAAGTATCTTAATGGTCGATTGAATATAGAATTCCGAATTGAATTCGATTTGGTTTGGGTTCGTCATTTATACCTCTGATTAGTTTTTCATACTGTGAATCGGAGCAGGAATACGGCCGCCACGATCGATAAAAGCTTTGCAAGATGACGGATTGACGTGCATAATCGGCGCACTACCGAGCAAACCGCCAAAATGAACCATATCGCCAACGCCTTTTCCCGGAACCGGAATAACTCTGACCGCAGTCGTCTTGTTGTTAAATGTACCAATGGCCATTTCGTCAGCAATGATGCCCGAAATAATCTCAGCGGGTGTATCACCCGGAATCGCGACCATGTCAAGCCCAACTGAACAAACACAAGTCATCGCTTCCAACTTTTCCAAATTGATGGCACCACGCTTTGCAACGTCTATCATTCCTTCATCCTCGGATACAGGAATAAATGCTCCGGATAGACCCCCAACGAAAGAGGAAGCCATCGTACCGCCCTTTTTCACTGCATCATTAAGCATTGCAAGCGCTGCGGTAGTGCCCCATGCACCACAATCCTCAAGCCCGAATTCTTCGAGTATTCTGGCAATAGAATCACCAATCGCCGGTGTTGGCGCAAGTGACAAGTCAATAATTCCAAACGGAACATTAAGTCTTCTGGAAGCCTCTCGAGCAACCAACTCGCCGACTCGCGTAATTTTGAAAGCGGATTTTTTGATTGTCTCGGCGACAACCCCCAGATCTTGTCCACGGACAGTCTCAAGTGCGGATTTAATCACGCCGGGGCCGGAAATGCCGACATTAATTTCACATTCGGGTTCGCCGGGTCCTAGAAATGAGCCGGCCATGAACGGATTGTCTTCAGGAGCATTCGCGAACACAACTAATTTGGCACAACCAATGGCATCGCGATCTTTTGTTAATTCAGCAGTCTCCAATATAATACGCCCCATGGAACGCACAGCATCCATGTTGATGCCCGTTCTCGAGGATGCAAGATTAAGACTTGAACAAACGAAGTCGGTTTGTGCCAAACTCTCAGGGATAGATGCCATTAACTTCTCATCACTGTGTGTACAACCCTTATTGACCAGCGCCGAAAAACCACCAATGAAGTTAACGCCGCACGCTTTCGCGGCAGCATCCATAGCTTTCGCAAAACATACGTAGTTGTCTACCTTTGAAGCCGCAGCAATAATGGAAATTGGCGTGACCGATATTCGTTTATTAATAATCGGCACCTGGTAATCTTTGGATATTTGCTCGCCAACCGAAACCAGATTTTCAGCATATCGTGTAATTTTGTCGTAAATCTTTGTGCAGGCACGCTCCGGATTCTCATCAGCACAATCCATTAAATTAATGCCCATGGTAATCGTACGAACATCAAGATGTTGTTCCTGAAACATGCGAATGGTCTCAAGGACTTCTAAATCGGTAATCATTATTTTGTATCCTTTCAGGGATTAAATTCTGTGCATGATATTAAAAAGTTCTTTGAGTTGAACACGAATCGAAAGATTCCGGCTCTCTCCAACCTCGGTTAGAAGCTTTGACAAATCCTCAATATTAATCTTCGATGATGACAGGTCAATAATCATAATCATCGTGAAAATATCATCTAAAATGGTTTGAGTGATATCCTTAATATTAATGTCGTTATCCGCGAGAATTGTGCTAATCTTTGCTATTATACCGACTGCATCTGATCCGACAACTGTCATCACTGCGATATTCTTATCATTTGTACTCATGTCACTTGCCCTCCGCTAACAATATATTCTTCGCCGATTTTCGGCAATTCGAAATGCCAAATGCCTAATGCGGCCGCTTCCGCAACGGTATCCGAAACATCATAATAAGGAATTAGATGCGAAAGCACAACCCTCTTGCTGCCGGATTTGAGATAAATATCTCTCCACTCCGTTGGCGTAGAATGGAGCATCTTTTCTTTTCGATGTGATTCCAATGCGCCGGCGTCGACAATAAGCAGATTGGAATCGCGAACAAAATCAATAATCATCGGGTCATACGACGTGTCAGAAGTATATACAAATCTAGAACCAAAGTAATCCGCACGGACAGCATAACATTCGACCGGATGAATTGTTTTATAGAACGATACATGCAAATCTCCCCAATCAATTATCGTGTCTGAGCTGTATGTATGAAAAGAAAAATTGGGATCATTCTCGTATCGAACTCTGATTATTTGAGGTTCCGCAGGACAATAAACCGGAATAGAATGAATATCAAAACCATCCGCCTTCTTCATTTGCATTAAGTAGCCAAATACGCCGAGGTCACTGATGTGGTCTTGGTGCCAATGCGTTAATATGATGGCGTCAATGTTTTCGGGATCCATAATTCTGGTTAATTCCGATAATACGCCACTTCCGCAATCAATCAGAATATTGTGATTCTTAGTTTTTAACAGATAACCGGATGTTGGGCGCTTTGCAGCAGGAAACCCACCGGAATAGCCAAGAATTTGAACTCTCATCATGATGCCGGCCTCCATTCATTATTGATTTCTATTGTATCACTTACAAAGAATCATGAAAGAGTTGCTCAGCACATCTTAATCCGTCAACTGCAGATGACATAATCCCGCCTGCGTAGCCTGCGCCCTCACCACAAGGATACAACCCTTTACAGGATGGACTATGGAGTGACTCGTCACGAATTATTCGAACCGGTGAAGATGTTCTGGTCTCGACCGCCGTCAGAATTGCATCCGGATGGGAAAAACCACGCAATTTTGTGCCCATTTGAATAATCCCATCACGAAGTCCTTCATATATAACATTGGGGAAAAGGTCTTTAAGATTTGAGAAAGTCACACCGGGCAAAAATGATGGCTCTACTTCGCCAAATCGAGTGCTTTCAACGTCATTAATAAAATCTTCAACACGCTGAACAGGCGCATATCCGTTACTGCCTCCGAGCTCGAATGCACTTTTTTCTAATCTTTCTTGAAAATACATTCCGGCAAGAGCATCGTTCGAATCAAAATCTGCCAGAGATACCCCCACTAATATTGCGGCATTGGAGTTTACTGAATCTCTAAGATAGCAACTCATACCATTCGTAACGACTTGACCCGGCGTATCAGAAGCAGCTATAACATATCCACCGGGACACATGCAAAAAGTATAGGCAGACCGAAAAGGCTTGTGGTGCGAAACGAGTCTGTAGTCAGCGGCACCTAAGGCAGGATGTGTAGAATAAGGTCCGAATTGAGCTTGATTTATCCATGACTGAAGATGTTCTATTCGCAGGCCGACTGCAAAGGGTTTTGCTTGAATATCAATTCCGGACTCTCGGAGTGTTTTAAACGTATCTCTGGCGCTATGACCAATGGCTAATATTAAGTGGGAACACTCAATGACTTGCTCATCTTCTCCAGATACAGAACATACGTGGACAATTGAACTCAATAACGATTTGTTTTTATTAATGGATACTACTTTTCTGCCAAACATGAACCGGCCTCCGAGACGAATAATTTCATCACGAATTTTCGGAATAATAATTCTTAAACGATCTGTGCCGACATGCGGGTTATTTAGATAAAGTATTTCCGATGGCGCGCCGTACTCGACGAGCATGTTGAGAATTAGTGATCTTCGATAATCGGAAATTCCGGAATAGAGTTTGCCGTCAGAAAATGTGCCGGCGCCGCCCTCTCCAAACTGAATATTTGACGAAGGATTAATCGGCTGACCTCTCATATGATTATTAACGTCAACAACGCGTTTTTCTACCTCAAAACCTCGCTCAATAACAATGGGCTCCAGCCCTTTTTGAGCTAAATACAAGGCGGCAAAAATACCTGCCGGTCCGAAACCAACGATAACCGGGGATTTTTTAATAACGTTACGTATGTCGACGAGTTTATCATCATCGGGTACGATATTGTTGATATTATCTTGATGCCTGAGCAATTCGATTTTAATGCAAATCTTCAATTGGCTTTTTCGGCGGGCATCAATTGATTTCTTGACGATGCGGTAATCATTATCGGTTATATGTTTCCCGCTCTTTAAGACTTTGGAAACAGATGGTCCAAAATCTTTCTCTTGCTTATCGGGTTTATCGGGAAGCAAAGTGTATTCTTCCGGCGAGAATGATAAATCAATAATCTTAGCCATTTTTCTTACCTGACAAATATTCATTTATTCCGTCAGCAGCAATACAAGCTGAAGAAAAAGCCCATTGTAAATTATACCCGCCACAATCTCCGTCAATATCAAGCACTTCACCGGATGCAAAGAGGCCGGGCAAATAAATCGACATCATTGTCATCGGATCAAATTCAGATGTCAAGGCGCCACCGATTGTAACTTGAGCTTCTTTCAGCCCCATCGTACCTTCTACTTCTATTGAAGAATCTTTCATTCGTTCGGCAAGATTACCGATATGAATGTCCGTCAGACAAGAAATTGCTTCGGTTAGCGGCAGTTCTACTGCAGATTTAATTAATGCCGAAGCCAAGCGGTTTTGTACTAATCCGACAAGAATAGTGTCTATAGTACGGTTTGCGTTCTTAATTTTTCTGTTATGAAGCTCCTCGCAAATATCCGAAAGACTCCTGCCTGGCAAAAAATCGATATGCAGGTATAATCTTTTAGATTGATCGAGATTTTCATCAGATAAAATGCGGGAAATATGAGATGACAATTGCAGCGGGGCTGGTCCCGAAACGCCGTAATCCGTAAATAACAATTCTCCAAATTGCTTTCGGATACAATCTTTGTCCAAAAACAGAGATGCTTCTGCATGTAAACGAATACCTGACAGTTGTTTGACCCATTCACGTTTTGTTTTAATCTGTACAATTCCCGGCATTGAAGATAAGCAAGTATGCCCAAGTGAAGTTAGGATATCGTACCCATTGCCATCCGATCCGGTATGCGGGGCGCAAGCACCGCCGGTTGCAACCAAGACGGTTCTGCCTCTAATAGGCTCGCCTTTGTCAGTATGAATTATGAAAGAGCCCTTTTCAAAAAAAACAGATGATACCATCGTAGAACACAAAATATCGACACCCAAATCGGATAGGGTATATCTCAAACAATCTAATACACTACCTGAGTTTTGTGTGATAGGGTATATTCTTCCGAATTCATCCGTCATAGTGTGTAAATCAATTTGAAAAAACATGTCGCGAATGACCGATACGGAATACTTTCTTAGTGAAATATCAACAAATGATGGATCTAAACCATGATAATAATCAATTGAAGCGGCCACATTGGATAAGTTACATCTTCCGTTTCCCGTAATCAAAATCTTTTTCCCAAGCTTAGAATTTCTCTCAACTACAAGTACCGATGATTGGGGTCTGATTTTTTTCAAGTGTATCGCCGCGAACATTCCTGATGCGCCGCCGCCAATAATTATAGTATCCCACAAGCGAAAAGAATTAGGAGCAGACATCATTCTTCAGACTCCGCTTCAAGCATAACAATCGCTCTGGAATATTTACTCATATTCTCCTTTGAGCACCGGCAATGGCTTTGAACCATTTCACCGACAGCTATGATGTCACGAACGTCGCCTTCTAGCAGTTCAATTTCCATTTCGCAGATCGGCTCCTTTTTCTTGCCGACGATGATATCGCCATAATCTAATGCGATTTCAAAAATGCTGTTTCCATATCCACCAATCATGTGTGTTCTTGTAAACACGGTTTCGAAAAGACATATTAATTCATCATGTAATGCCGGCTCTAATACGGACTCCAAAATGGTTACCGGATCAGAGCCCAACGAAGCCTGCCCGAGGAAAAATGCAGGATCAAATTCATCTAGATTGCATTCACAGTTCCACTCAAATCTTTGATGTAGACCATCAGCATGCCCGGCTGAGGTTTTGACGGTATGTATGAATGCGTCATCTTCAACTTCGCGAACCCGAACAACTGCATTTCGTAAACGAAATTTGAAATCTTTGGTATCAAAATAGCGATTTCGAAGATGTAAGACTCCGGAATCGTCGGGCAAAAGAATTTCTTTAAACCATTGCTCGTCTACGACTGACATCAGAAGATCCTTGTGTTCAAATCTGAGTTTAAGTTCCGTTTCCACCTTAGTCCTCCAAAATACTCAAAAAGAAATTTCACGAACACCTGTAGCAGTTACAATAGTGGATTTCTTCTTATCTCTTAACGAGATGCGAATCACTTCTTCATCAATATTAAGAGATGTATCCACATTATGTTTTCGAACATTATAATACAGCAAACGATTGTCGACCGCAAAAAGAATATGATCGCCATAACTACTAAAGGCTTTAACTTGATTGCCAAGGTCTATCGTGTTCGTAATTTCTAATGAAGAGTTTAAGAAAGAAGCCTTATATGTTTGACCGATACCATCCGAATATACCACACAAATATTATCGTGAGCGGGCATGATATAGATGATATTGGCAAACTGAGTTTCGATGGGTTGAATGTTCTGGTCTATGACCGATTCTATTGACTCTATTCCGGCAACTAAAAATCGATCATTATCCAGCCAAACCATTTGAGGCATTATCGAAGCGGATTGAGGCGCATAATAAGCGTATTCATATATCGAATCTTTTGTTAGGTCGTCAGGAATGTAAAGCTGCTTGATGCTAGGCTTAATTTGCGATCTGTTCGTATCGACTAAACCAATATTTATCAAAGAATTGTCAGGAGAAAAGGATAAAGAAATGGGGTAACCCGATTCTCTGGAACTCCATTTCGCTACCAGATTGCCTGATCTGTCAATAATGCAAACCGAACCAAAAGAATCCTTCTCTTCTGCAATGATGGCTACCATTCCATTATCCGATACAGCAACGCATGATATTTTTGAATCTAAATAGTTCTGATAAATCGGACCATCTTTATTGAATAGAGCAAAAGCGAATCCACCCTGGTCGGCAACAACAAAATATGCACCCGACTGATCCAAAAAAGGAGCTTGCATGGAAACATCAATACTGAACGTCTCGTTTCCTGAGAGCGTGAGAAAACTGATACGGTTAGATGTCAGTTTCATCAATCCATCTTCAAAAGGGAATAGTCTCTGGGCCTCGGAAAAATCACAATCAAATCCGGCATCAGCACTTAGCGAGAGAGAATAGTCAACTCCCTTGGATGCGTCTTCATGTTCGCGCAGAAGATATACGAGAATTCCCGAGCAAATAACTAATAAAATCGAAAAAATTATAATCCACGGCAAAATCGGGTTGTTCTCGTTGCGAGGAAATGCTTGATTAGATTTTGACATATCGTCCTCTTTTTTTCTTCATTACATCATCATACTTGTGGCTGTATTGGGCGTCAAGTTGACCCTAAAACATATTTCATTGCGCCTTCAAGGCTATTCTCCGGTTGATAAGCTGAGTCAGAGGCAAGCAAGGTTCCGGTATTTATAGTTATTCCCGAAAAATTATCGTTGATGAACAAATACATTTCTCGATCGTTCTTAGCAGAAAAAGAATAATTAACTTGCGATCTGTCGCGAAGTGTAAAAGTCAGATAAGTTGAAATCTCCGAATTAGGTATTGAACTTGGATTATACCCACTAATACGAATACTACTTAATGCATTGAACAATATGTCAAATTTATACCTTCCGTCCTCTGTTAATGCTTTTAGACTAACGTAGTTTAGTGACGCGGAGGCACGATCCGATTCTATTGTCTCTGAATCCAATATGTCAATATCCAATCTGTATTTAAAGGAATCTGAGTAAAAATCCAATTGGGAAATATCAGGTGGCTTCATCTGAAACAGGTATGGCGAAAAGAAATTGACAGGATCTGAATCCAGGTTATCGAGCGACGAAGAAGATATCGTGAACGGAAAAACAAAGTCATCTGTCCTCCCGAAATATCCACCTTCAGGTCGCTTTGATAAATAAAACGTTCGAGAATCGCCCGAAGATTTGATTACGTTTATAGAGAATTCAGGATTGATTAAACCTATTGACGAAAGATCTGTGTCAATCGGTAAATAACTCTCCACCGAAGAATACATCAGAAATTGAAGAATATTCATCGAAAGCGAACCAGGGGCGAAGGAAAGCGGCTCAATGATCTGCCATGAATCCTGCAGAACACCATTTGAATCCACAGAGTGAATGGCTTCCATAGTAACCGCAAAATTATCTGAACGCCTTTGAAAAGAAACAGATTCAATTGTTGAATAATCGGCAGAAAGAAAAGTATTGGAAATAAGGGATCTTTCTTCTAAATAGAGCAACGCCAAATCAGAAGACCCAACTGCGTATACTTCATCTTTCCCGGCAATTTGCAGGTATTGCAAATCACCCATATTTGACTTCCCTCCAACTATGATCGTAACATGGCTATCTGAAGTATAAGCGATATCTATGAGAGCTAGTGGTTGGTTTAGTCCATATTGTTCAAAATCCGTCACATCAGTAATTGTCATCATCGGCGTAAGGCTAGTTGGAATCGCAAATAGCGTTGCTAATTGATTCTGATTTGTCCAATCAGGATCAATTGAATCATCTACCTTGGCCAGTGACAATTCCATATCAGAACTTGATGAGCCGATACGTTCAATTTTAAATTGACTCCCGTCAGAAAATGAGTATTCGACATATATTGGCATTTCTTCGTGCGAAATCAAAAAGCTTTGTTCTGAGAGCACTGTCGGTTTCTCAGGCAATAATAAGATGACAACAATGACTAAAAGCATCACTATGCTCAATATAGAAAGTATAAGTATATATTTGCTATTCCTCATGATACTTACTTGTTCTTTCGCTTAAGATAAACAATCATTCCGGAAAGAAGAAATGCAAGGGGAATAATGGACATCAGCATGACCGACCAATATGACTGTTCTCGGATCGTAGGCATCGGATTTAGTTGATAATTCGGAAAGGGTTTTGACCCTACTAAATCCGTTTGTTCTTCGCCATACATAAATTGCGTAACTTTTTTTATGAAGAGAGAATTGATATCATTAATCCCTGCTTCAGAAAGGTAATTGTCCGAAGTAAAATATGCAGTACCCATTACAAATAACTTTGCTTCACCATTTGATGTTGGTTTTGTTATATATAAAGCTATATTGCGAGCGCCCTCCTCAGATTGCACTTCTCCTTCAATTAATCTGGAATTAGGAGATGATGTAATCACGGCCGTAACTGTAGAAGAAGTATCCAAAGAATCTAGTATTTCCAGTCCACGAGAATAGCCGACAACAAGATTATCCGACTTTATGTCAGTAAATTCACGAACTATAGAACTTTTAAAAATGAATCTCTCCGAGACGTTAAAAAGATAATTGGAATTATACTCTGCAACAATAGAATTCGTAAATTTTACATTCATCTCTGCCATCAAAAGGTTGATATTATCGAATTTTGCTGAACTCGTACTGTAATCGAAAGAAAAGATAATTTTCCCGCCTCCCCTCAAATAATCAATCAAGATTTGAGCTTCTTTCGCAGAAATATCCTCTAGTGGAGCATTTACGAAAATTAACTGACAATCTTCGGGCACTGACTCTTTAAGATATAAATCTAGTTCTTCCGTCGCAAACCCCGAAAAACTTAATACTGTATCAAGCATCGTGTGAGAAGCTTCTCGGTGACCACTCAAAAAGTAAATTTTTCGCAGCTCTTTTGACTGAGCCATCTGAACTATCGTACCGGTAAACATAGGTTCGACATTATTATATAAAGGCAAATATGAATTTCTCATAACAATACAATCATCGGGATTAATGATACGGTAAGAGGCTCCTACCACAATAACATATGTACCGGGCAGAAAGGTTTCATTTCCGCTCGGATCAATTTCCAAATATATACCTGGGCGCAAACTTGGATCGATATATTCAACAGTGATTTTGCCGCCGGAATTCTTTTCATAATCTTCTAAGAGGGGAACGAAAAACTGATGTATGGATTGCGACAAATCATTTGGCTTATCAAAAAGACCGATGATTCGAACATCTTGATCCAGCGAACTAATTAATTCTTTCGAATAAGGCGTAAGCTTAGCCATCTGATTCGGCGACAAATCAACACGAATTCTGTCATCTGTTATAATCGAAAACAACACATTAAAAATGATAAGAAACGTAATCACGACTAATACGGATATAATCGAGTACCGTTTGATTGCTCTTGTTCTCTCGTCGCGAGAACTCAATCGTATAAGATGATCGGTATACATTTTCGCGATTTTTTTGCGAATATTCATTGCGACCTCCTGGCCTCCTATTTTTGACTCCAACGACGTTTTTCAATGACTCGATAAGTAATAAAAAGAAAAACAAAAATTATACTTATCGAAAAAATAATCGGTGAAAGCGTCACTATTCCTGCGTAATAACTGTCAAATTTTGAATATGGGTCAAACCAAAGAATAATCTTTTCGAGTCGGGAAGCAATTTTATATGTGTTTGCTGAACTCAACCCGAAAATGTTAAAAGAGCTCATAAAACTAAACGTGAAAGACTTAATTTGTCCGGCTAGAACAGGGATAAATTGAGAGAAAAAAATGACAGTCAGACAACTTATTGCCGAGATAATTTGATTCTCTGTAAGGGCCGAGGCAAGGATTCCTATCGACAAATATACGGAACCGATAAAGAAAAAAGAAACAAAAAAGCCAAATGTATCGGCTGTAATTGTTGCGCCAATGGAATAAGCAACAACTGCGTGAAATACAATAATGCAACAGATTATTGAGAATAATGCGAGTGCAGAAAAATATTTCGCGATGACGACCCTGTTCAGAGAAATTGGCGAAACATGCATTAATACATCTGTTCCATTTTTCTTCTCTTCAGACAACAACCTCATTGTAATGAGCGGGATAACTAAAAAAAGAGTGTTCTGTATAAAATATATCTCTTCAATAATGTTAACATAACCGTAACCAATGCCATTAGCTAAATAAAAACCACCAATTAAAGCAACAATACCTAATACGATATAACCAATCGGCGTCTTGAAATAACTTATAAAATCTCTTCGGAAATATGCGATCACTTTGACTGCCTCCCCTTTACCGGATCTGAATCAACTACTTTGAGATAAATATCCTCCATGCTCAACTCAGGAGATCGACATTCTATGATTGGTAATGCAAATTGACAAGCCATCTCAAATATCGCAACTCTTGGATCCGACTGTTCATCAGCTACCACTTCAAAATATTGCTCTTGCTCAACATTTCTCACTGGAAACACGCTGTTTATTCCGGGAATATTCTGGAGAAACGAATAAATATCAGGATTATCACTCTGAAATCCAACAACAATTTTATGTGGTCCATTAAGTCGCTTAGATAGATTTACCGGAGTATCTTCAGCAACAATTTTGCCGTTATTAATTATAACAACTCGATCGCACATAGCCTGAACTTCAGTCAAAATATGTGTACTAATTAAAATCGTACGTTTTCCGCGCAACGAATTAATCAGTGTTCTGATCTCAATTATTTGCCTCGGGTCCAAACCAATAGTCGGTTCGTCAAGAATAATGATAGGAGGATCACCAATCAAAGCTTGTGCTATACCAACTCGCTGACGATAACCTTTTGAAAGGTTCTTAATCATTCGGTTATTAACGTTAAGAATATTAACCATAGACATGACATTCGCTGCATGCTTTTTTCGAGATTTTGGCTCTACGCCCTTGATTCGACAAATGAAATCAAGATATTCCGAAACGGTCATGTCAAGAAACAGCGGGGGTAATTCAGGCAAATAACCGATGCATTTTTTCGCATCTAAAGGTTTTTCTAAAATATCGTATCCACCGACAGAAACTCGACCTGAAGTAGCAGACAAATATCCAGTCAGAATGTTCATAACCGTAGATTTACCAGCTCCGTTCGGACCGAGAAAGCCTAATATTTCACCCTGATTAACGTGGAAAGAGATGCTGTTTACTGCTTTTTTTTCACCATAATACTTGACAAGTTTACTTACTTCTATCATCAGATACGCTCCGCTTTTTCATTGAACAATTTACACACAAATGCGGTTCGGCCATCGGAAACGATACCGAAAACCAAATAAGACCCATCCATCTCTATGCATCTAACAGTCACTTTTTCTCCGAAACGAATCTCTGACATAAAGTGAACATCTATTGATAGAATATCATAACTTGTCAAATATTCATAATGCAAAGCGTCGAAACTCCATGCGATATATCGGGTGTTATTCACATGCAAATTACGATCTATTTCACTATAGTCCGCATGCTTTGTGATCTCTTTTCCGGAAGTCTCCATAAGAGATTTATCCGGTTTCGGTAAAGAGCGAATCTTTTCTTTTATCGCCTTTTCATCGTAGGAGTATGAACTAATAAATGAATTCAAAAAATCAGGTTTAATCGGACGATGCGAATTTTTGTCAGCTACGATCCAGGTAGAAGTTGCTACGCCAATCAGATGATTATCTTTGTCAAAAATTCGAAAATCACGAAAGAAAAAAATGCGATCTTTACCTCTTGACCAAGTCTCAATGGTTATATGGTCACCCCATGAAGGCATCGAATTCATTCGGACTGACATCTTAATCAACAACCAACACGAAGAATTGTCATCCATGAAAATTGAACCACAACCCATTATATGAGCACTAGAAGAAGCCGCTTCCTGAATCATACCGAGAAGCGCATGAAAATAGATTTTATCCTGAAAATCAACATCGGAGCTCGCTACATGAAAAGTATGCGTTGTGAAATAATCTTTCAAACAGCCTCCTACGACTTACAAAAAATTTCCGGGAGCTTCTTTTAGGCACTTTCGTCCAAAATACAAAATGCCTAAAGCAACCATAAAAAGTATCGATACGCCCGCTATACCACTTGCTGAACTGCCGGTCTTGGAAGATACAAATGCATATAGGAAAGGACCTAATACCGCAGCAAATTTTCCGAAAATGTCGAAGAAACCATAGTATTCATTTGACCGCTCGGGCGGAATCATTTTGCCAAAATAGGACCGAGACAAAGCCTGAATGCCTCCCTGAACTGTTCCAACCAAAAATGCCATTGTGAAAAACAGAACCTGAGAACGGTGAAGCGCAGAGGCATAATCCGCTGACGACTCGGGCACAGACTCAATTGAATATCCCATGTAAAAGCCAACGACACAAATAAAGACATACATAATCACAGCTGCGAATATCATCCGCAAAGAACCGACCTTTTTTGCAAATAAGCTGAATAACAATGTGCACGGCACCGCAACAATTTGAGTGACTAACAGAGCAACGATCATTAACGTTGTATTTAATCCGATGGTCGAACCATAAACCGTAGCCATGTGAATAACCGTGTTAACACCATCAATATAGAAAAAATACGCTAAAATAAAGATTAAAAGTGCCCTGTTTTTTATCAATGAACGAAATGTATGAGCGATGTTCGAAAAAGCAGACTTAATATAACCCTTTTTATCAACGAGCACGTAATGCTTCTGTTTAACATTTAGTAATATCGGAATACTGAATCCTGCCCACCATAATGCGGTAATGACCACAGCAATCTTAACACCAATCGGATTATCCATGCCAAAAAACATCATGAAAATAATCGAAATAATAAATGCTATCGTACTTCCACCGATATAACCGAGCGCAAATCCCCCGGAAGACACTGCGTCCATTCTCTCTTTAGTCGTAACATCAGTCAGAAACGAGTCATAAAAAAGATTGGCACCCGTAAATCCAATATACGAAACGACATAACCAACTAACATAAGTTTCCAATTATCTGTGACAGCCATTAATAAGGTAAAAGAAGCGCCTAAAAATATGAAGACCGCGAGAAGCTTCTTTTTCATTCCTCGAAAATCGGCAACAGCACCAAGCAGTGGCGCCAATACAGCTACAATTAATGTCGCAAGAGAAGTGCCATAACCCCAAAGCTGATCACCGCTCTGTCCGGCATTTTTTGCGACAGCCGCAAAATATATCGGAAAAATCGCCGCCATAATGTTTGTCGCATAGACAGAATTCGCCCAATCATAGAACATCCAAGAAACTTCTTGTACTTCAAGTTTGAGTCCTTTTTTTCTAATTCGCTCTTTAGTCTTCATTGCTCAACTCCGTTTCCTCAACATAGTGAACTTTTCGTGGATTATAACGACGAAAGACCTCAACAAAACGCGGATCGAAATCGATTATGATTAATTTGTCGACATTCTTCTGGCGAATACAAAAAAACCATAACGGTGAAGTACCGCTTCTCGAACTGTAATCGAATAGAGCGACATTCTTCTCTAATGCACTCACATAGTGATCAGAATCTACAGCGGCGGACAAAGAAAAATCTTTGCAACTTGCAGAAAACATACGCTTTCTCTTCGTTTTGGCTACTATTCGATCAATTGTAAATTCATCATTTACAATAGCATACTCAAATTCCGAGTCCACGGAACGAATCATTCGATAGGTTAAATATGCTAATCCAATTGTAATCGCTATGCTTATACCCAAAAAATTAACGCGAATGAGAAAGGTAATCGAATTCAAAAACACGGAAATCGTTATAAAAGAAAGAACTGACAGAATTTTGATAAAAAGTTCAAAAGGTCCATTTTTCCGAGCAACTATCTTTTCAATAAAAATATCTTTCATAAATACGATCCTTTTCATTTACTAAAATAATCATATCGCATTTTGGCACTAATTAAAACGGTGATCTGGCGGAGATAAAAAAAAGGCCGGCATCGCCGGCCTTAAGAAATTAATACATTCCGCCAGGATTAGGAGCAGCCGGTTCAGGTTCAGGTATATCTGAAACGACAGCTTCTGTTGTCAACAGTGTCGCAGCAACAGAGGCAGCATTCTGAAGCGCGTAACGAGTAACCTTTGCAGGATCAATAATGCCTGCAATATACATATCAACATATGCTTCTGCAAGAACATCAAAACCGGTTCCGATCGGTTGCTTCTTAATGTTTTCGACAATGACGCTACCGTCAAGACCGGCATTCGAAGCGATCTGACGAATGGGTTCCTCGAGAGCCTTGATAATTATGCGAATACCCGTTTGAACATCTCCGCTATGCTGAGGTAATAATGCTACGACATCCGGTAAAGCGTTAATATATGCCGTTCCGCCACCGGGTACAATTCCTTCTTCAACCGCTGCACGAGTCGCCGCAAGTGCATCTTCAATTCGAAGCTTCTTCTCTTTCATTTCGGTCTCGGTCGCGGCACCGACTTTAATAACCGCAACACCGCCGGAGAGCTTTGCCAAACGCTCTTGAAGCTTCTCTTTGTCAAAATCAGATGTAGTATCTTCAATCTGCTTGCGAATTTGTGCGACTCTCGACTTGATTTCATCTTGGTCACCGGCACCATCGACGATTATCGTATTATCTTTATCAATCTTAACTTGTCTGGCACGACCCAGTTGCTCAATGGTTGTTTCTTTAAGATCAAGACCCAAATCTTCTGTGATCACTTGACCGCCGGTAAGGATAGAAATATCTTGCAACATCGCTTTTCTTCTGTCACCAAATCCGGGAGCCTTGACAGCTACACAAGTAAATGTGCCGCGAAGCTTATTGACAATCAGCGTAGCGAGAGCTTCGCCTTCGACATCTTCTGCAATAATGAGAAGCTTCTTGCCGAGCTGAACCACTTTTTCGAGTAAAGGAAGAACGTCCTGAATACTGGTAATCTTCTTATCCGTAATCAAAATGTATGGATCATCCAAGACCGCTTCCATTTTGTCCATATCGGTGCACATATAAGAAGAGACATATCCGCGATCGAATTGCATACCTTCGACCACTTCAAGCTCTGTACCCATGGTCTTCGACTCTTCGACCGTAATAACACCATCAGAAGAGACCATTTCCATAGCTTTGGCGATTAACTCACCGACATAATCATCCGCCGCAGAAATCGCAGCAACACGAGCTATGTCCTTGGAACCGTCGACCTTTTTCGCTTCTCGAGCCAAAAAATCAACAGCAGTATCAACGGCAAGCTGTATACCCTTACGAAGGATGATTGGATTAGCTCCGGCAGCAACGTTCTTCATGCCCTCACGAATAATTGCCTGTGCCAAAAGTGTTGCTGTCGTAGTTCCGTCTCCGGCGACATCGTTCGTTTTCGACGCAACCTCTTTAACAAGTTGTGCTCCTGCATTTTCGAAACGATCCGCTAGTTCAATCTCTTTTGCGATTGTGACGCCGTCATTTGTAATTAGCGGGGCGCCATATTTTTTGTCAAGGACAACATTTCTTCCCTTCGGTCCAAGTGTAATCTTAACCGTATCCGCAACTTTATTAACGCCGATTTCAAGGGCGCGTCTTGCATCTTCGGCATATTTCAAATCCTTTGCCATGTCAAAACCTCCATGATTATTATTTTGATATCTTAGTCAACAATAGCCAGAATATCACTCTGACGAAGAATCATATAGTCAACACCGTCAATTTTGACTTCGGTGCCGGCATATTTACTAATCAATACCTTGTCATTGACCGCAACCGTCATTTTGACTTCCTTACCGTCAACCAGACCGCCAGGTCCAACTGCTACTATCTCTGCAACCTGCGGTTTTTCTTTGGCAGTTCCGGCTAATACAATGCCGCTCTTTGTGGTCTCAACTGCCTCAAGCATCTTGATTACTACTCTGTCACCTAATGGCTTAATCGTCATAGTAAATCCTCCTTTAGAATATTATTGTAGATTAGCACTCTCAGGCCAAGAGTGCCAGACAGTTATAAATATATGTTTATTCGTATTCAATGTCAAGTGGATATAATGCGAATATCTCCAAGAGAACCCAAATCATTATTCACAATTCGGCGCATTCGGAATTGAATCTACAGGATCAAATGGTATTTGTTCTCCAAAAATAAATTCCTGGACCGTAGGAATCATGGCGTTCCAGTCGGGCCTTATGCTCCATTCCCCCGAGCGAATATCGCTATAAATGCCCTGATTTGAGCACCCTTCCAGAGGAAGCTGAAGATACTCAAAAGTTGGCTTTTCCATATTGCTTAGAAAAGAGAAAAAATACCATTCAATTTGGTCTTTATTAATATTTGTTGTAACGTGACTCGCCATGGTCTCGACTGTTGATAGCTGAGAACTTGCCGACAAAGTCATAAACTGATCTACCATGCTCTGAAGAATTTCCATTTGACGATTAGATCGAGCGAAGTCGCCGTTTCCTACCATACGAATTCTGGCATAAGCAACCGCTTGTCTACCGTTTAATTTTTGGCTGCCGGAATTATAAACTAAATACATATCTTCTGAATCACCTAAACGAAGATTTGCATCGCGAATTAATTCATTAAGGCCACCGGCAACATTCGTTCTTTCGCTCTCAGAAACATGTACATATACACCGCCGATTGCGTTGATAATTTTCTCCATGTGATAGAAATTTACGTAAGCATATTCGTCAATGTCCAGCCTTAATGTGGTTGAAATGACAGACAATAGTAATTCGGGACCGCCATACGACATCGCTGCGTTAATTTTCATAGGATCATCATGCCCCGGAACATAAACGTAAGAATCTCTGGCTATGGACGTAATTTTTATCGTAGAGTCATTTTCGTTAATTGACATGATAACGATGCAATCTGCTAAACTTCCGCTACCGCTTTCGGAATATCCTTTTGCGCGGCTGTCGATTCCGATCAGCAAAATGTTGTGTACGTAGCTATAATCCGGCAAAGGAAATTCAGTCGTCTCTGAATTGGTAACTTCAGAAAGAGAGACAACAGATCCTTGATCATCAATGATTGTTGGATTAGGATCAAGAGGTACATAGTTAACCTTGTTAAGCACACGTTCCTTGAATACATTAGCAAAGATTAAAGCGCCCAAACCAATACAAATAATCACAAGTAAGACAGAAATGATAATACGCTTCGTAATATTTCGCTTACTTATGCCGGGCTCGCGAACCATTGGTTTTGATTTCTTACCTTTAGATAAATTGTTTGCCATTATGACTCTGCCGATGTACCACCGGTCTTCCTTTCAAATAAATACTAATATCCCGTAGGGTTCATTTTCTGAAAACGCCAAGCATCTTCACACATTTGCTGAAGTGATAAAGTAGCTTTCCACCCCAGTTCTTTTTCAGCTTTAGAAGTAGAAGCAAATGAAGTAGCTATGTCTCCTTCGCGCTTACCCGCGAGACGACAGGGAATCTTTTTACCGGTAATATCTTCAAATATTTTAATGACTTCCAGGACAGAATGCGCGCTGCCGGTCCCCATGTTGTAAAGACTTACGCCGGTACTCTGGATTGCTTTCTCAAATGCAAGGACTTGTCCGCGTGCCAAATCCATCACATGGACATAATCCCGCTCTCCGGTACCGTCGCTTGTATTGTAATCGGCTCCATAAATCGGCAAATAATCAAGTCGACCGGACAACACTCGCATAACATAAGGAAAGAGACTGTTCGGTAGCCCTTGCGGGTCTTCGCCCACTCTTCCGGATGGATGTGCGCCGACCGGATTGAAATATCTCAATATGACAATAGACCAATCCGGATCAGAGTTATAAACGTCTTTCATCATTTGCTCTATCATCCATTTCGACCACCCATAAGGACTATAACATCGGCTCAGTTCACTGTCTTCCGAAAAAGGAAGAATGGCTTGTTCCCCGTACACCGCCGCAGAAGAAGAAAAAACCAGTTTTTTCACCATATGTCTTTGCATAACACGCATTAAAGAAATCGTGCTCATAAAATTCGACTTGTAATAATCAAGCGGAATCTGAACCGACTCTAAAACGGCTTTCTTTCCTGCAAAATGTAATACACAATGTATATTATGTCTCGAGAATATTTTCTCCATCTCTATCTCATCGCTAACATCATATGGATAAAAACAAGCCTTCTTGCCCGTTATTTCTTTTATTCGAGAAATAACCTCAAAACGACTGTTCGATAAATCGTCAACGATGATTACAGAATATCCCGCATTTAACAAAGCCACGCATGCATGCGAACCGACATAACCTGCTCCGCCGGTAACCAGAACATCAAACATGAATAACCTCCGCACTAAAGAGATTATGATGTTATCATAATCATCATAATAATAATACACCGTCAACCAGAAAATTAACAGAGAATCTTATCATTGGACATAATCGATACACTTTTCATTGTCTGGTGCCGATATAATGAATTCAATTATGTGGAAATGAGGTTATAGTATGACACACTCAAAATTTCTCTGGGGTGCTGCAACAGCATCAATCCAAATTGAAGGCGGCGCCTCTGCTAGAGGCTTATCGAATTGGGACGTTTTCTGCGAAACAAACGGGCGTGTTCATGCCGGTCATAGTGCTCTGATAGCAGCTGATCATTATAATCATCTCGAAGAAGATGTCGCTATGCTCAAGGAAATGGGTCTGAATGCTTATCGTTTTTCTGTGTCGTGGCCGAGGATTATGCCTGATGGCTTTGGTGCCGTTTCGGAAGAAGGACTGGCGTTTTATGACCGATTAATTAATTCATTACTCGATAATGGCATCGAGCCATACCTTACGATTTTCCATTGGGATCTGCCCTATTCTCTTCATCTAAAAGGAGGTTGGTTGAACCCTGATATTTCCGACTATATTTCTGACTATACGAAAGTCTTAGTCGACCGTTACTCGGATCGTGTCAAGCATTGGATCACACTTAACGAGCCACAGTGCTTTATCAATCTTTCTTATAGAACGGGGGAACACGCTCCCGGATATCACGTTTCAGATCGAGAATTAGCTTTGGCAGTTCACAATGCTCTTTTATCCCATGGTAAAATTTCACAGATCATCAAGGCTAATGCAAAATCAGCGCCCTCAATTACCTATACCCAAGCCATGCCGATGAGCAGTATTCCGCTCACGAATACCGAAAAAGACATTGAAGCTTCTCGAAAGCGGCAATTCAGTATCTCCTCAGATTTTGCCGGGACAATCAGTGTTTTCGCTGACCCGATATTTTTGGGTGCATATCCTGCCGAATATTTGACTCGATATGAATCCATTTTGCCGAAATTCGGACGAGATGATTTTAATATTATCTCGACTCCTATCGACTATCTGGGAGTTAATATTTATATGGGTGACTTCGTTACCGCTGGTCCGAACGGGGAACCGATTGTTGTCTCTCCCAAACCAGGCCATGCAAAGACCGCATACAACTGGCAAGTGCGCCCGGAATGTATGTATTGGGCAAATCGTTTTTGTTACGAGCGATACCAGAAACCCATCATCATTACCGAGAACGGTATGAGCGGAAACGACTGGATTCATCTGGACGGAAAAGTTCATGATTATGATCGAATCGACTATATCAACAGGTATCTTCTTGAACTCAATCGCGCAATGAAGGATGGTGTGGATATTCGAGGATATTTTCATTGGTCTTTACTCGATAATTTTGAATGGGCGAAAGGCTACTATGAACGTTTTGGCCTTGTTCACGTTGATTTTGAAAATGGAAATCGTACGATGAAAGATTCTGCGTATCATTTTGGGACAATTGCTAAAACAGATGGCAAGAGTATCGGTGCAGATTTCACTATATAAATAACTTGACTTTGTCGCTTATACCGCATTTTTCACTCATATTTGCATCTATATATTGATATAATGAGTATAGTCGACTAATTAATTAGAGCGAGGATCTCATGAGCAAATCCATATATATTGCAGATGACGACGCAAATATCAGAAATCTGGTACAGACTTTTTTGCAAAAAGAAGGCTATAATGTTCTCTCCTTTTCGGATGGGGATTCTTTGCTTAGAGCATTTAGCGCACAACCCTCTGATCTTGTAATACTTGACGTCATGATGCCCGGGCGTGATGGTTTTATTATTTGCAGTGATATTCGTTCGATGAGTCAAGTCCCGATTGTGATGTTGACAGCTCGAGACAGCGATGCAGACTACATTGCAGGTTTGTCACTCGGCAGTGACGATTATTTCACCAAGCCCTTTTCACCCATGAAGCTTGTATCAAAGGTAAAGGCAATTTTCAGAAGAATGGATTCTGCAGAATTATCAAGCGCAGAAACCGATTCGGACGGTCGTTTGGTCTATGAAGACATTACTATTATTCCAAAAACAAAAGATGCTTTTGCCGGATCTCTTGACTTGAAATTAACACCAAATGAATATGCGTTATTAACCTATTTGATTATGAATAAGGATCGCGCAGTATCTCGCACAGAGCTACTTGACAGGCTTTGGGGTTATGAATCCCTGGTTGAAACTCGTGTCGCCGACGATACAGTAAAGAGACTCAGGAAAAAAATCGAATCAACAAAAGTCAACATAAAGACCGTTTGGGGTTATGGTTTCAGACTTGTTGCCAGAGACCCCAACGAAAGAGATTGAATACTTGTTTAGCGGAGCAGATCAGAATTGATTAATAAAAAAAGAAGTCTCAGACTCGAAATCTTTTTTGCTTTTCTTATTGTGTTTGTCGTATCCTTTTCGACGTTTTTTGTCGCGTTTCGATTAGTTGTCGATCGATATATTCAGCAAGACGCAAGCAACAAAGTCATCGCAGCCCGACGAACTGTCAGAAGCATCTCTCGTTCATTTCGAGAATCCAATATGTATTTTCAAAGCACAATAAACCAAGAAATCGAATTGTCCAAGGTGGTATCCGGTGGTTCTGACGTCAATGTTGCTCTGATTAATGCGGCAGGAACTGTAGAATGGCCGGTTGCATCTGATTCATATAATAACGGTTACAAAGTCGCAAATCTCCTTGGTCTCGCAGAAGAACAAGGTATGGTTCTCGGGGACAGTACTTTGACAAAAGTATCATCCGACAGTCACGAATATATCATTTCCAGCATCTATGCTCCATCATTAATTTCATATGAGTCTGCATCAAGCGGCAATTATTATTTGATTTATTTAGATATTTCTCCTTATGTTACTTTTGCCAAAGAGCTCGATAGTATTCTTTATATTGCAATGACAGCCGCCGTATTCCTTTCGCTACTCTCTTCTTACATTCTGTCTGATAACTTAATCCGCTCCATTCATAAATTGATGCATTTTGCGAGCAAAATTGGCTCCGGTGATTTCAACTTGCGCGATCTGAACATGAAAACAAAAGAGTTGGACGACCTTGCAAATAACATGAATAAAATGGCCTATAAATTATCGCGTGCGGACATGGAGCAGAAGACTTTTTTCCAAAATGCTTCTCATGAGCTTAGAACACCTCTGATGTCCATTCAAGGTTACGCTGAAGGTCTCAAACTACAAATATTTGACGATCCCGAGCCAGCCTTGGACATTATTATTTCTGAATCAAAGCGCCTCACAAACATGGTTGAAAATCTGCTTAGCATTTCTCGACTCGACTTGGTCAATTCCGGTCTAAAAACAATTAATAAAACGGGTATCCTTCTACAAGAGTTAATTGATTCTGTCATAGAGAAAGTTAGGGGCACTATCCTATTCTCGAATAAGGAAATTTATCTCTCTGCTCCGGAAGAAGATCTTTATGTTTTCGGAAATGAAAACGACCTATTCAGAGCATTCGAAAATCTCCTTTCAAATGCAATCAGGCATGCCGAGAGTCGCATTGATGTATCAATTACAAAAGAAGGAAAACGAGTGGGAATATTGGTATCTGACGATGGGCCTGGTATTTCGGAAGATATTATTGACAAAGTATTTGATCGATTTGTTCAGGGCGAAGGGGGCAAACACGGCATCGGGTTAGCCTTAGTCCACGCAATTGTATCCAGCCATGATGGTTTTGTGTCCGCATCCAACAAGAAAAATCCCGAGAACGGCGCAATAATTACCGTTCAATTGCCTCTGTATTCACCAGAAAAGCATTCAAAAAAGACGGACCGGATAAAGAAATAACTTATTTGCATGAAGATAAGCCTTTATCGTCATTCATTATAAATCCATATTTAGACGTAATAACAAACTCAATTGAATGTGTTCAGCCTCTGGTCGCCGATAGACTCGTCTCTAAAGATGTATCTTCGGCAGGAACTGTACTATCTACTAATGTGGGACTTGTATCCCCTGCCACAGTACTTTCCGTATTATCTGTCGCAGGATTTGGGGGGGTATCCGTATTTGAAGAGCCCGATACATTTTGAATATCTTTATCCTTCGCACTAATCATTTCATCTGTTACAATCCCCTTTTGAAGCTGAATCGGCATATATTTTAATGCATCTACATTTTGGAAAAGATTCTTTTGAACCGATGAAAAAGGATCATTAGCAATCAAAGAACCAACATCAAATATGCTCATCGAAATAAATTGCACAGATGCAAATATGACAATAGAAATAATAACTATATGAAGAACGAGCATCAAGTTGACACCAACTTTTCCTGCCTCCGACAAGAAGGATGCGAATCCGGATGTCTTGGTCGACGAACGTGATGATGACGCTGACGACATAAGTAAATCCATCGTTCGGAATACGACTGAGTTAATTCTCTTGTGAACCTCGTTCTTTATGGTACTTTTAGTAAAATCATCAAGACTTCTTTGCGATATGACGACATGATCCGGAACGGGATATTTTTCAGAAAGTGACCTGACTCTCTCTTCCAGAATGTCTGCAAACACAAATACCGGATCTTCTTCTGAATGCATATTTCTTTGATGAAAAGCTTCAACAAAGGAATCTATCAGGACTAATTCCGTTCGTGTTGCATCCGCAAGCACACGATATGAGGATTTGTATGCTGATGGCGCATATGTGTCAATGAAAAGGTCAATATTGTCTCTGCCCAATGGCGCATTGCCGGAATTCATCTCCACACCCCCTCGCTGTCGTCTGAATCTGTATGATAATCAGAACCATCTGATTCCGAATAGAACGCATCGGAGTAATCAGTCGGTTCGTTATTGCTCGACTCCATCTCAAGAAAAGGGGCTTCATGTTCCGTGTTATGACCTTTGTTCTCAGAATAATAAATCAAGTTGACCAGCGGATGGTACATTAGTGCGAAGGATATAACTAATGAGACAATCAACAAAGGTAATCGAATATTTACTTCAAAAAACATCACTACTCCAAAAACTAATAAGCCAATTAAAAGACCAACATAGAAAGCTTTCTCTACAATCAGACGAGACATCGAGCGTTTGTCGCGACGAATCAACAATTGATATTTCTCTTGAAGGGCGAAATTATACAGACCGACAGATATTGCCAACAGGACGGTAACCGGAACTAATGCTTTCGCTGTCGGAAAAATAGCGAAACCAAAATATGCTGCAACTTGAACAATCGACGCGATAAATATGTTAGGTGTGTTAGGTGTATTACGGCCTGAAGATGACTTAATGAGAGTAAAGAACCGCGGAATGATAAAAGCAAAAAATGCGTAAAGCAAGTAATAAAATGATAAGGCAGCCAGAGATAATCCGACTCGTTTAATAAAAACCGGAACAAAACCGGCAAAAAATGCAAGCTGAATACCAAGTGCAACATACGTGCTGAATAAAAAAGATCCGGAGCGACGATTGGTCAAAGCATATAAAAAACTAGTCAGGTGCAACTGATTCTCTGAAGATGCAGGACAATGTTGAACAATAATCATCGATAAGACCGAAACTAGCAGAAGAAATGCTCCGCTTAATAAAAGAACCGCCGCTAGTCCAAAACGTTCATATATGACACCCGCAATAACTGCTCCAACTCCGGCACCATAAACATTGGAAGAAACTTGGGATTTGAGTAGCGAGAGATTATCATAATCCTGGTGCCCCAGTCTCCCTGCGTAAACGCGGTACTCTCGTTGAAAATAAAAAATCATGCCCTGAAAAAACGCAACCGGCGCAACAAATATCATGACTGCAACGGGATGATTAATCAAAACAACAATGACCAACAACAGAAAAGAGATGATTATTGATACCGCCATAGAAAATCTTGAAGTAAAGCGCTTGAATAAATATACTCTTAATGAATGCAGTCCGAAAAATCCAATACCGTACAAGAGCAGCGTAAGCGTTAGTGAAATCCACAGAAGCACCGGTTGATCGGATAATAATGGAGAGCGAAGGATATAACTCGATATGACCAGCGGAGGCATAATACAAGAGAGAGACGAAAAAAATGCAATTGAGCGACAACCATCATGTCCAAATCGAATTATTTTGGGCAAACGCTTGTCATGCCGCGCAAACGCAAGTGAAATTAATCGATAGGACTGAAAGTATAACAGAGTCAATGAGATAGATATTGCCATTAATGTGAAAATATAGGATAGCGAAAATCCGTTAACTGTACCGGAAAATTCACTTTCAGGAATCATTACTTCAAGTACGCCTGCGACACCACCTGAAGAAACGACGATGGGCGCAATAGCTACTCTATACGCAACACCATCCTCGGTGCGGGTTCCCATTCCGATTTTTTCGAGTTGATATGCCGCTAAATATTCCTTGCCGTCCACGTCAAGAGTTTCAGGCAATTCTTCGGAATGAATGGCCAACTGTTTTTCCTCTGATGAAGAAAAAACTCGGAGGAAAGAATTATGAGAATAGATGTATATATTCATCTCGTAATATTTGAATCCGCCTCTGGAATCGGCATACGGATAGTCCGGAAGAACCTGAGTCATGCCATGAGTTATCGGAACTCCGGATAGAGCAACGGCAGAAGAGGATGCCACTTCAAGCAATGCATTGGAGCGTTCTTCCTTCAATGCGGAAATGTATGCACTATTGACAACAGTTGACATAACAATGAGTGTCACTAGACTAACAACAAAACAATATACCAATTGCATCGACAAAGACTTAACTCCACGAGGTGGCTTTTGGAGGCTGGAAAGAAGAATATTATTCAACACCGGAACCTCCTTTGCGAGAACTGGTCGCCATTTTGAATACAAACGGAATAATGTATTGAAAAGAAAAGAAAATCAATGAAATAATGATAACGACTAATACAGTTTTTAATAAACCCAGCTCAATCTTACGCCCGTAATTATCTAGTTGTGAAAATTCGCCGTTAAGTTCAAATAAACCCCTCATGTTGCCTTGAGAGTCAACAATCGGAACAAATACGCTGCTGGTATTCTCTTCTTGAAACAGAGATATCTTATAATCCTTCGTCAGCCAATCCGAAACCTGCTTTCTTCTTGCCATCATTCTGTCGGGGTCCGTCTCATACATTACAATTAGTTCTCCGGTTGAGTAAGCATAAAGGCCATAATCTAAGGATGAGAAAGACTCTCGTTCTGATTTCTGAATCATAAGCCCCAAAATTGAGGAATACTTCTGTGATGCCGTCACGGGATCCATTGCGATTTCATCACCGCTCACGGATAACGATACGTTGGTTGCAATCGTCTTAAGCTTGTATTCATGTATTGCTCTATATTCTTTCTCAAACCCTAGCCGCATGTGATTAACTGCGAAAGAAACCGCCAACAATAACAGGACACCGGCAATCACTGCCAATACGACAATGCGAACGACATTACCTATACTGTTTATTGGTTTTTCAGATTGGGCATTATTTATCATAATTTAACATTCTCTCAAATCTCAAAGATGATAGAATTATACCGCTAATCCCTCGAAACATACAACAACGAATGCATTATTGATGATATTGAGTTTATGGAATACTTTCAATCCTCTTCCTCGGCATTGTTCATAAAAATAGAAGAGTATTGTATTTGTTCGTAATCATTAATTATTTCAAGAGTCTCTTCATCAAGCCCTTGAAGGTTAAAGTAGGCTTTCCCATCATGATCATAAATTACCAGTGCTGACATTCCCGCAATTTTCGTGTTTAAGACTCGTAAACACGCTCTTTGCGCCGGAGATTCTATGCCGGAAAGATCGAGAACTTTTTGCCCCAAGAAATTGGGACTTGTGGGACCCATTTCACCCGTCGGGATCGGATAATTCGCCCAGATAAAATATGGCGTTTCATAAAGAGGCAATGAATCTTGAATCGAAACCGATTTAATATCCATCCCTAACAAATCATCATAGAAACCATGATCCATCGTTGCCCAGTGATCTCCGAAGAAGACAATAATGGTCGGTTCATCAACGCTTCTAAAGTATTCAATTAGATACTTTAAGGCATCATCGGACTCACGAATTAAGGATAGGTAGTTTTCGGCATATGGGTAATCACTTTCCGGAAAACTATCAATCTGAACATCATAGATCTGGTTATCATATCTTTCGGAAAAATCCGCATGATTCTGCATGGTGACGCAGAATCCGAAAAACGGTTGTCCGTCCTCAGTAGCTTCGTACTCCTCAACAATCCTCTCAAATGCAGAATAATCACTGATAAACCTGCGAACTATATGTGGTTCGACGAAATCATCCTGAGAAATAAATGCATCAAAACCAAGCGACGGGTAAGCTTCATTGCGGTCCCACCATTCGGGATCAAACGGATGAATCGCAACCGTACGATACCCGTTCTCTTTATATAGTGTAGGCAACGAACTAAAATTTTCATTAAGATAGAAAGTGTAAACAGAAGATCCCGGCAATAAAGCAGCAACCGAGAACCCCGTTAAAAATTCAAATTCAGTATTACACGTCCCGCCACCGAAAATAGATACCTGTAAATTGCCATTCATAGTCTCTTCAAGAATAGAGTCATAATATGGCATTACATCCATATTGGTATCGATTTCGCGGATGGATCTAAAATCAGAATAAGATTCACTCATAATGCAAATAACATTGGGCTGAACATCATGCGATACAATGTTATTGTCAAGACCCATCTCATCTGCCAACTTGTCATACTTCAGCTCGATGTCTTCTGCCAGCTCCTGAGAATCAGAATCTTGGCCTTTGGGGCGCATATTATTGAGTTGCAAAAAGAAAGAAAGCATCGTACCGTTCTCCTGATAACTCTCAAGAGGCGGATACAAAGGGTATGATATGTCAAACCTCTGGTGCAGATTTCGATTTAAGATAAAACCGAACGACAGCATCAACGCGAATGCTATAGATACGACAAGTGCTGCTACACGGATTCTGATTTTTCGCATGGGTTTCTGATATGCCATACGTATAAGAATCAAGAGAAACGGAATCATGAAAAATGAAGCGATGTATTCTTTCGTGACATAAAAATCATATCCTGAAGATATTTTCGCTGCGATACCTGCCGAAAACACATCCCAAGGCATAAACGGATCACCACGCATAATAATCTTTGAATGATTGACATAAGCCACAATAAGTGACAAGAAACCCACAATGATAATCGCAATAGTTCCCCGACCCACAATTGCATAAATCAACAAATACAAAACAAATAGTATTGTCAATCCACCTAATAGTATAAGATACGTTCTTGGTTCAAACGGATAAAAGGTCTGTATCGAATGATCTCTGGATGCATTAAGTAATTCCACTTGTAATAAAACGAAAAACAGAATAACCGTTGAACGATATATTTCTGCGAAGATTCGCTTCACTCGAATTTTTTCGAAAAACAGAACACTCACAAACGCAAAATAGATAATAATATGAATAATTGCAATCGGAAATGAAAAAACATTATATGAGTACTTTGCATTTGGAACCCAAGCATGTCCACCGGGTACGTCCATCATAATATTATCGTTATCCCTGGAAAATATGTTTGTCTGATGCATCCTAAGTATTAAATTTGAGTTCGGCGAGAGCGTTACAACTTCAAGAAGCACTCGATACTTCTCTCCTTTATGAAGCTTCACATCATCTAAATCAACAGAAATATAGGGTCGCGTAGGATGATAGAGATAAAATTCTTTGCTTGCGACAACCTCATTATTCTCATCGATAATGTGTAATCTTGCCGCATCGTTCTGCGATAGGGTTGTTAAACTGATATCCTTATAATATCGAATAGATCCTAGTCGAGTTCTCGGTGCCGTAAAATAATAGTCTATCGTATCTGCTTGATTAACGTGTATTCCGGATGAAAATGAATTTTCATAATTCGAATATATATACTCTCGATTGAAATGCTTTATAAGAATCATACATACGACGAGCAAAAAAAACAAAGCAACATACTGATAGATTCTTCTTTGGATCAAAATCGAGTCGATTTTCTTTATCTTATCAATCAAGTTTTTTGCAAGAAACTTGAATTTTTTCCCAAACATATTATCACCGCCCAAGATTATCAGAAGAATTATATCATTGAATTATGAATAATGATTCATTCTATTCTTTACATGCGCTAAAATAGTTTTGATCATAGTGAATGTTCAGATTAAATGTTTTGGAGAAACGAGATTCAAGACTTTGTTTTAATATTATACGTAATTCGTCTTCTGTCAGAACGCTTTTAGAATCTGCCTCGTAATCAAATTCAACGTCAACAGAATTCTTGTTCTCTTGAAGGCGAAAGTCGTGAGTCGATAAATTCAAATTCATTGACTTGAATTGGTCGACTATAAATTGATAGACAGAATCCGTAAATGAATCACCGATAACGATTGGATCCATATGCAGAGTAATCGGAATGTTTAATTCGACAAGAACTCTTTTTTCTAGGTGATCAGAAGCCTGATGTGCAGACAATAGAGATATTTGAGAATCAAATTCCACGTGTGCAGATGCCATTTGTCTATATGGACCATAATCATGAACGATGATATCGTGAACGCCAAGCAACTTAGGATCACTCATTAATATTTCGCGGATACTTTCAATTGTATTAATGTCTGAAGGACTACCAATAATTGGAGTGACGGCATCTTTTGCCAATGAATAGCCGGTATAAATGACACCAATGGATACGATAACACCCATATATCCGTCTATTTGCAAATTGAAGATACGGAATAATAGTAATGACAGCATTGCAACGAATGTAATGAATGAATCCGATAGACTATCAAACGCCGCTGCGCGAAGGGAACTTGACTTGGTCAACCTAGCTTTTCGCCGATAAAAAATAAACAAGAAAATTTTCACGAAAATTGAAACAAACAATAAAAAAACGGCCGCCCAAGAGAAAACCATTACTTTTGGAGTTAATATTCGCTCAACAGAGTTTACTAAAAATTCAATGCCAATGACCATAATAATACAAGAAATAACCAGCGTGATGATGTACTCAATTCGAGCATGCCCAAAAGGATGCGCTTCATCAGCAGGCTTACCGGATAGACGGAATCCAAACAGATTTAAAACACCCGAAGCAGAGTCAGACAAACTGTTAACAGAGTCTGTGATTACAGATATGCTCCCGGATATTAATCCGGCGGTAATTTTTATAGCAAACAAAATCAAGTTAACGATTATGCCCAGAATACAAGTTCTGATTGCCTGCGCGTTTCTATTATCGGTCTCTGATTGAGAATTGTTTGTTTTATACATATTATCCCTTAATAATCAAATATAATCGGCGATTATGAAATAATTCACGAATTCTTATTATACCCTATAAATGTCGAATTGATTAGTCCCTTAGTCTAGACAGCATGAAAAATCAGGCAAAAAAAGGGCGCAGAATTGCGCTCTTTTTTTGACATAGAAAATGAGCAACTACTCGATGGTATAATCCATTTCTGATGTGTCAAAGTGTGATAATACCGCTGTACCGTCCGAAAACCATGAAAAATTGATCATAATATTGTCATCTAATGATGCACCATAATAGAAACCGGTATCATCTTCGGTTTCATATGAATTCGTCGTAAATCCGGCACTTTTTATAATTTTTAGATAATCTTCTGCTTCTCCTTTATTCATACCTTCGAGACTTATTATAGAAGTTCCCGTATCAGAGTATGAGTACACAACGACTCCGGGCGGCTCCGGAAGATTACTGAACAGTTCCATAGGATAAGGCAAAGCCTCTTTGCCGGATAACGTGACATTGGCTATATCTGTATCTCTGTCATCGTCATCATTGTCTTCGTCATCTTCGTCGTCTCTGTCGTCTTCACCGTCCTTGTCTTCGTCGTCCCTGTCGTCTTCGTCATCTCTGTCATCTTCGTCGTCTCTGTCGTCTTCGCCGTTCCTGTCGTCGTCTTCGTCATCTCTGTCATCTTCGTCGTCTCTGTCGTCTTCGTCGTCCCTGTCATCGTCTTCGTCGTCCCTGTCATCGTCTTCGTCGTCTCTATCATCTTCATCATCGTCATCTTCATCGTCGTCATCACGATCAGATTTTCTCTCGTCGCGATCATCATCGTCATCATTGGAATCAGAACACCCAAACACGGAAAAAGTCATGGCCATTGCAATTAGAACAATAAGAATAAAATTAAGTATTTTTTTCATAATGCCCTCCTGGAATTATTCCAAATAAATACAAGCAGAAATAATATGCGTGGCTGACTATAATTTCATAATATACGCATATTCACAATAATCAATTGTTATCTTAGATTTTTTTGTTATTTACGAGTATTCTGATTACTACAAAAAAACCGCAGAATGAAAAATCATCCTACGGTTTTTTATGGTTGCGGAGGCGGGACTCGAACCTCGCGACCTTCGGGTTATGAGCCCGACAAGCTACCAACTGCTCCACTCCGCGATATGATGCACCAACTAAGTCGAGTGGTGCTCGTGACCGGACTTGAACCGGTACGGGAACTACCCCGACGGATTTTAAGTCCGTTGCGTCTGCCGATTCCGCCACACGAGCTCGCTCCGGTTATGTGCTTAGCAATTGTAGCATTCAAAACTAATGATGTCAAACGCAAATTTATCAGGTCGCTATATGCTTCCATAATACTCGAGTACATCTTTTATATACATTTCAGCATGGTCTCGCAATTAGAAATTTCTGTGTTGGTATATAACTTATTTTATGGTATTGTATTTTCATAGAAAATTCCGTCATTTTCGGAGGTGTGTTCATGCTCAGAGGTTCATTTAATTCCGATAACGACCCGAATCAGGATCGTCTAATTCATTCAAATAACGACGAAGATTGGGGTACAGATGATGAAGAAGTCGAAAGCTCTTCTGTGTTTTCGACGTTTTACAAGAAAACCCTTTCGAAGAAATCCGATGATACTCCAAAGTTATTTTCTGCAATTTCAGATGAAGACGTCACATCTGAAACTGATGCAAATAATGATTCCGATTCAAACTCTTCCGCATTGCGATCTATTCCATATACCGCTGGGGATGAAGCTCCGGATTCTTCTTCATCAGAAGGCGACAAAGAGTTATCTGAAGAGTCAGCGTTTCCTTTATTTATTTCATTTAAGGCAAATGATCCGAATAGAAGCATAAGCGATGCATTAAGAGAGAAAAAAGACGAATTGCAACCTTTAGAAGACCAATCCGATGTCCTTGAAGACGATTTTCTGGACGATTATCATTATGAGATGCCTGAAATCGAGATTCCTTCCATTCAAGCCGGCAATTCAAATTCCGGATACTCTGATTTTGATGATGATTTTGATGATCCTTTTAACATACCTTTAGACGATATTTCTGTTCCGATTTTTAAACCGGTATCTCAAGATTCTATCATTGAAGCTGCTACCCAAGAAGAAATGATGATTAATGCTGATCCGGATCTGTCCGTTCCGGATACTCAAAATCTTCCAACCGAAGAACCTTCCGCGGAAGATGATTTAATTTTGGATGATGTCATATTGGACTCCACACCTTTGAGCGATGACATTGATACATCATTCGCAATCGATAATTCGAATACTAATCTCGGATTCGTCCCGGGTAATGATTCTGAATCCACGTCCTCTGATTCTGCCGATTTCTCAGAAGATCCTGTTGCGACTCCTTCATTATCTGATAACGAAAAGCCCGAAGTTGAGGTTAATAATGTCGATTCAATTGTCTCGGACGATACTATGTCTTCTCCGATGCCTGTTGAGGAAACGACGGACCAGAATCTATTCGATAATGCCCTCTATGTTGATAGCTTTATGGATGATGATTCACTCACTGCTGAACCGCAAGAAACAGATGATTCCGAATTTTATACTGATGTTATCGCAGAGGACAATACTGTCGAAACACTTCCTGAATCCAGTAATTCATATTTGGATAATTCATTGTTGTCAGGATTTCAAAATGATGATGAATTCGACAATGCAAACGAATCGCCTGAGAATATTTCGAACTCCCTCATAACAGATGATGCTGAATCACAAACTCCAGTCAACGAAAGCGCTGATTCTTTAAGCCAAGACGCTATCAGCAAGCCTATTTCGACAGATACCGAAGACATTCCGGTTGCAGAGGCTTTGCAAGATGAAGGTTTTCCCGTATTCAAAGTTGCGAAATCTCACGCCGATGAAGACCGTGGCGCAACTCTTGATATCCCGGATATTTCACCTTTGACAACACAGCTTGAGCCCACCGAAAGACCGGGAAGAAATTACTCAAGTCGTTCAGAGAAAAAAGCTGAAGCACGCGCCAATTCCTCTTCTACTACCTCATCCGCAACGACTGCTTCAGAAAGAAGAAGTACAGCTGCTTCAAGAGCAGAACGTGCTACTACTTCTGATTCGACTTCTCGTCCGGGAACCAGCCGCTATTCTGCTGCACAGCAAATGGGCACGGTTGCTCCTTTACCTCCACGTATCTCAAAAAAGAAGAAGCGTTCTTTCAATTACAAGGCTCTTCTTATTTTCTTATTAATAGTTAGCTTAATTGTTGTCATATGGCAGTTATGGAGATTCTTGGATCTCGGAACATTTTTCAAAAACTCTTTCTCGGGAGGAAAAGAGACCATCAGTTCAACATATCAGCCGGTTGATTCTTCATCCGCTTCGACCCCTACGACAGAGGATTCTGTTGTAGCTCCTACTTCCGAAACTACGACGGTTGCGCCGACTCCTGTCCCAACAAAAGAAGCAACGCCTACACCGGCTCCTACTGCTACGCCTACACCTTCACCATCTCCTACGCCTACACCCGTTCCTACCCCCTCGCCAACACCATCTGTCACTTTAGAAATAACTCGTTTTTCAACTTATGTATCCGACGGAAAGACAGACAATACGATTGCATTCTTTAATCTGAATTTCGATAATTCTGGTGGGAAAGAATCTTCATTTAATGCATCGATCAAGCAATTTACGCTAACTTACGACACTTCGGTAACAATAACAGACGTTCAGAGTGATTACTTCACATTTGTTCCCAAAGAAGGATCAAAGAATGTTTTCATTGCAACACCGAACAGTGACGAGATTATCCCCAAGAAAGGCGATGTCGAAGTTGGCATTACGGCTACTTCATCCGGCGATAAAGTGGGATCCTTTAAAGTGGTTTACTATATCGAGTATAATAAGTAAAATCATAATTCAATAACAAAGGGGGCTGTCTCATTTGACTTTATAAGTCTTTTGAGACAGCCCCTAAAAGTTTTATCGAAATCGTTATTTATTTTTCGGCCTTCATACCCGACAAAAATGCATTAATAAAAGCGTCGATATTACCGTCCATGACTCGTTGGACATCAGATTCCTCGTAACCGGTTCTGTGATCTTTGACCATCGTGTATGGGCAAAATACATACGAGCGAATCTGACTACCCCAGGCAATCTCCAACTGATTACCCTTTAAATCCTCAATTTTTTCCATATGAGCAGCTTGCGCCAATGCGAATAATTTGGCTTTAAGCATATTCATAGCCGTTTCTTTGTTTTGAACTTGAGAGCGCTCTGATTGACATGCAACAACACATCCCGTCGGAATATGAGTTAATCGAATTGCCGAATCCGTCTTGTTGACGTGTTGACCTCCTTTTCCCGAAGAACGATAAGTGTCTATGCGAAGATCCGTAGGATCAATCTTTATCTCAATCGAATTGTCTAATTCAGGAATTACCTCACACGAAGCGAAAGAAGTATGACGTCGCCCTGAAGAATCAAACGGAGATATTCGCACGAGACGGTGTACGCCAATTTCTGAACGCAAATACCCATAAGCATTATCGCCGATGACGTGAATCGAAACACTCTTCGTACCCGCTTCGTCTCCATCTTGATAATCAAGAATTTTTGTCTCGAACTCGTGCGCTTCTGCCCATCTCATGTACATTCTGTACAACATTTCAGCCCAATCTTGGGCTTCTGTTCCCCCTGCACCCGCATGAAGCGTAAGTGTCGCATTGTTGCCGTCGTACTGTCCCGTAAACAATGTCTGCAAACGCATACTTTCGTATTCCTGAGAAAATGATTTGAAGCCATCCAGAACTTCTTCAAAAACATTATCATCGTCTTCCTCTGCACCAAGCTCACAGAGAACCAGAATCTCTTCTCGAAGATTTACAAGACTATAATATCGTTCAACTTGTTTTTGCATTCTGCGAATTCTGGTTTGAATTTCTTGAGCACGAGCAACATCATCCCAAAACCCGGGCTCTTGAGCTCGAGCCTCCAGTTCGGAGACTTGATTGGATACTGTCTCAATATTTAGGGCAGTCTTAAGAACTTCAAGAGGTGTGTCCATCTCTTGAAGCTGTATGCGAATAGAGTCGAAATCATTCATGTTGAACACCCTTTATTGTATTTAATTCTTGGATAAATTCACGGAGTCGCCTCATGGCCTCAGTGATGTTTTGCATAGAAGCAGCATAACTTATACGAACATGCCCTTGTCCGCATTCTCCGAATGCAGTACCCGGAACGATTGCAACCTTTTTTTCCATAAGAAAACGTTCGCAGAATTCTTCTGATGTTAGACCTGTAGATTTGATTGAAGGAAAAGCATAAAACGCACCCATCGGCTCAAAACAATCAAGTCCTGCTTTACTGAGTCCATTAAGAATCACTCGACGACGACGATTGTACTCACTTTGCATTTCTGCGATATCTTTATCCCCATTGAGACAAGCCTCAATAATTGCATACTGTGAGGTTGTAGGAGAACACATAATGCAATATTGGTGAATCTTGTTCATAGCCGCAATGATCGGCTTCGGGCCTGCTGCATAACCAATGCGCCACCCTGTCATCGCAAGCGATTTAGAAAAGCCATTGACGACAATACAACGATCGTGAACTTCAGCAAATGACGAAATGGATACAGACGGTTCCGGTCCATATGACAATTCAGAATATAACTCATCCGACAATATATACACATGAGGGTATTTCTTTAGCACATCGACAATCCCGGATAGTTCTTGACGATCCATCACCGCACCGGTCGGGTTACAAGGATAGCCAAGAATCATGTATTTTGTTTTGGGTGATATTGCTTTCTCCAAATCCTCGGGTTTTAGCTTAAAATCATCTTCCGGTCGAGTGGAAATAACAACAGGAATGCCCCCCGCCAAAGATACAGTCGCTTTATACGCGACAAAACAAGGCTCGATGATAATCACTTCATCTCCGGGATTAATTAACGCTCTCGCCGCTATATCCAGTGCCTCACTACCGCCGACGGTAACAACAATCTGATCATTAGGATTGTATTGTAATGCGAATTTGCGCTTCAAATAGTCCGCGATAGCTTGTCTGACCTGAATGTAGCCTTGATTCGGCGAATAATGTGTATGACCCACTTCAAGTGAATAAATTCCTGCTTCACGAATGGCCCAAGGCGTAACAAAGTCGGGCTCGCCAATCGAAAGCGAAATGACTTCACCCTTCATTTCATTCGCGAGATCAAAAAATTTACGAATAGCCGAAGGTGGTAAAGCTTGCACTACAGAAGATAAAGAATTCGGAAGTTCACTCATATAAATACTCCGTCAAATGATATTAAAGAATAATAGTTTCGCGATTGTCTTCGGGTTTTGAATCAAAAACAATGCCATTACTCTTGTACTTTTTTAGAATGAAATGTGTTGAAGTTGATAGTACTCCTTCAATTGGCGCGACTTTATCCGAAATAAACGAAGCGACTTCTCTCAGAGTAGAATCTTCAATAATCAACATGAGGTCAAAACCACCGGACATTAAATAGCACGATGTCACTTGAGGATATCTGAATAACTGGCAGGCAATCTGATCAAAGCCTTTATTGCGCTGAGGCGTTATTCTTATCTCTATCATTGCCGTAACAGATTCTCTCTGAGTTTTACTCCAATTAATTACCGTTGAATACCCGAGAATGATATTCTCCGCATGCAATTGATCAAGTTCATGGATAATTTCGGCCTCTTCGGCACCTAACATCACAGCCAATTCCTGTGAAGATATTCTGGCGTTACGCTCTAAAATATGAAGTAATTCAAGACGATCAAACATAAATAACCTCCCGGACAGGTTTTCAAAATATTGTATCACATATGTGAACTCAAAACATAGCAAATCTCGAGGCTATTCAACTTTGTGCTATTCAACTTTGAGCAAATCTTTCCACTTCTCAGCAAAAATGCTCGGAACAACAAATTCGCCGATAACCCCGGAACGATAATATTTTCCATGATAATCGCTCCCGCCCGAGAGGAGCAAATTGTGACTGAAGCTAAACCTGCTAATAATAATTTTATCTTCATCAGAATGTGTCGGGTGATTGTATTCAACACCGAGTAATCCTTGCTCTGCCAAACGCGGAATGATTTCATAATTATCGTTATGTCCCGGATGCGCAAGAACCGGAATCGCTCCTGAATCAACGATCGCTTTTAGAACTTCCGAGGTATCCGGGTAGTTTTTGGGGAAATAACAGGCTTTACCCTTAGCAAAATGCTCCCGGTGAAACTGCCTGTATTCTGCCAAAGATAGACGTCCCGTGTTACGAATCGCTTCCATAATATGTCTTTTGAAGATTTGTCCGGTTAATGTTGATTGAAGTACTGTCTGATAATCAATCCCAAACCCTAAAGCACTCAAACAGTCGATCTGTCGACCCGCAATTTCATTGCGCATCTGAACCGTTTTATCAATGATGTTTCTAAGATTTTCCGAAATAAATGACTCACCTTCCGGCCAGTAAGCCAGAAGATGAGCCTTTTTACTTGTATAATAATCTCTGGTCGAGAGTTCCACCGCTCGAATGAGCTTTAGCCCTAACTGTTCAGAAAGATTTTGATACTGTAGCGAACATTCTCCAATCCAGAAATCCGTATCGTGATCAGCAAAAGCAAATACGTTTATACTTTTGTCTTTTAGAATGCGCATCACATGCTCCGGTGAATCAGATCCATCAGAATAGATGCTGTGAAGATGTAAATCCATCTGACTCTCGAACATTAGATTCTGGAAACACCGGAGTCACGGGCAGCTTGTGCAACAGCCGCTGCAACTGCTTTACCTACTCGAGGATCGAACGCATCCGGAATGATATATTCTGCACCTAATTCTTCATCAGATACCAACCCTGCAATTGCATATGCAGCTGCAAGCTTCATGCTGTCGTTAATATCGGAAGCACGAACATCAAGTGTACCTCTGAAAATCCCCGGGAAAGCAAGGACGTTGTTGATCTGGTTGGGGAAGTCAGAACGGCCGGTAGCCATAACAGCAACACCTGCTTTATGTGCTTCTTCGGGGAGAATTTCCGGGACCGGATTAGCACAAGCAAATACGATTGGCTGGTCAGCCATTGTCGCTACCATTTCTGCTGTCAAAACACCGGGAGCCGAAACACCGATGAAAACATCTGCACCCTTAAGAACATCTGCCAGCGAGCCCTTCTTCATCTTACGATTCGTGATCAGAGCCATCTCAATCTTAGCATCATTTAAGTTATCTCTTCCCTCAAAGATTGCACCGGTACGATCACACAATACAACATCACTTAATCCGCATGAAATCAAAAGCTTGGTGATGGCTATCGCTGCAGCACCCGCGCCATTGACTACAACGGATACGTCTTCAATTTTCTTGTTAACGATTCGCAATGCATTAACCAAACCTGCAAGAGTAACCACAGCAGTACCGTGTTGATCATCATGAAAGATCGGAATATCGCATATCTCTTTAAGTCTTTTCTCAATTTCAAAACAACGCGGAGCCGAGATATCTTCCAAGTTGATGCCGCCGAACGAGCCCGCTAACAAAGCGACCGTATTCACGATATCATCAACTTCTTTGGAACGAATACACAAAGGGAAAGCATCGACATCGCCAAAAGCTTTGAACAATGCACACTTACCTTCCATAACCGGCATTCCGGCTTCCGGTCCGATATCTCCTAAACCCAGAACCGCTGTACCATCAGTAACAACCGCAACGAGATTATGGCGACGGGTATATTTGTACGATAGTTCGACATCTTTTGAAATCTCTAAGCAAGGCTCAGCAACACCGGGGGTATAGGCAATTGAAAGTTCCTCTTTAGTACCGACAGGAGCAGTGGCGATTACTTCAATTTTGCCCTTCCACTCTGTATGTTTCTCAATAGCAGTTTTTTTAACGTCCATGGTATCTCCTCCAAATAAATAATCAGCCTAAACAATAATATTAGAAAAACGAAATAAAAACAATGTATGTGCAAGATAAAAGACAAAAAGAGCACTGAAAAATGTCAATATTAACTTCTATTCGTCTTATCCGTGCTCTTTTGGCTGAGCCGTCACTAACTGATACATTACGCCAACATTTCTGGCAATCGCCAGCAACATATAAGCTTCCAAAAAGGCCACAATTAGTGCAAATCCCTTCGACTCGATTTCTAAAACCAACGAAAACAAGAACGTCACAAAATAATTAAGGGAACTCAGCATCATTAGATTAAAAAATATCGAAAATTTGTAGCCTTGCGTTATTGATCCACTCCGAATCATAGATTCAAACCCCGGCATTTTCCGGTCATAAATGAGCGCAGGAGCAAAATAAAAGATAGGAAGAATGAGCAAAACGACAAACGGCAACGTGGCAATAATGAAAAATAAAGGTGTAATAAACAAGAACATAATGAATATAATCGAAGGGATTCTCTTGCAAGTTTCAATGAGAATCTTCTTTGGAGAGTCGAATTTGTCGTTTAGTACATATAGACCGGTATATAACATAGCAAAAAATAAGGATAGTAATTGATACCCTAATCCCGAGGCAAGATAAAGTATATGTCCTACAGTAATAGGAGGCATTGAGTTATTATCGACACTCGAATATATACTATCTCCTTGCTCGAGAATCTTCTCTCCCCAATTGAGCAGTTCAGAAAAGTCCGAATTACCGACCGGGAAAAAAATGGGCAAAACAGACAAAATAAAAATGGCAATAAATAGAACCCTCGCGGCCCAACGGGCCTTGAGAGTATCTATCTTTAATGATTCAAACCGAAAACCGGTGTAATGCCAAAACATTATATATCCTACTCGACAGATGCAATCGTCAAGTCTTCACAAACCTGCCCGTTCACAAGATGTTCTGCCACAATTCTCTTGGCCTTGTTGGAATCAACTTTGATGTAAGTCGTCTTAGTTCCTTCAGCATCAATGACTTCAACCATGGGCTCATATTTGCATAGTCCGAGGCAACCTGTCATGGTAACGTTGATGTCTGACACCCCGCGAAGCTTCAGTTCTTCAACCAAAGTATTCATTACAGGACGGGCTCCTGCAGCAATACCACAAGTTGCCATGCCGACGACAACGCGAATGCCTGACTGATTGCGAGCGGACATAGCCTCCTTAGCCTGTGCCTTAATTTTTGCGAGTTCTTCCAAAGATTTCATGTGTTTATCCTCCTAAAATTGAATTCTGCTGTTCGTTGATGTAGTCAATTAAAAACATATATACATCAGGATTTGATAATGGTAAACCATCTAGTTGTTGCTTTATCAATCTTGTATCAATTGTGCTTTCGCCATTAGTCTGCGAAGCAAACAACAATACAAAATCCCGATCTTCGTAAGATGACCACACCGGAGCCATGCTATCACCTATACGTCCAATCGGCAAGCGATCGATAGATGAATTTACAAATGCTGCCTCGACCCTTGTGCCCTCGCCTTTAACAGATTCAATGGAAAAATATCCGCCCGTAAGCTCACATAATTCCTTAAGCAAAGGAATGCCGAGTCCGACCTTTCGAGTCGTTCGTGTCGTCGAAAAAGGATCTGTCACTGTCTTGAGAAACGCGTCGTCCATGCCGACTCCGTCATCTGCAATAATCACTCGGAGCAAATCACTATCTTCTTGAATGATAACAGAAATATGCATGAGTTTAGCATTAGCGGCAATCGAATTTGTCAAGATATCCAGAATATGCAAAGACAAATCTCTCAAAGCCGTCCTCCGATTAGCTTGCTACACAAGCATGCACGTTTCTCTAACCTCGGTAATTATATCACTGATGCGATTGTTCTCGCAATGAAACTACAAAATCTTTAGCGCCAAAACCACTGCGAAAATGGCTTGGAAACTCATATCCGAAGCCCGGATCAGCTATCATGGTCAGATTGTGGGCATCTGAATTGGAAACAAAAATGTAAGCGTCCATATCCGGGTGCTTTTCTATCATTTGAGCAGCAGTTGTTCGTGGACTGATTTCCAGTATCTTGCCGGAAAATTCCGGAGGAATCGCACCCAGACTCGAAAGCATACTGTAGGAGTCTCGATCAATGTGCGCCGGAACAACAACACCACCGAAACTCAGGACTGTTTTTGTCAGTTCTTCTGACGACAAATAACTGGAAACACTCAATAGATAATCATATTCGCCAACCAGATTATCAAGTGAATTAAAGATTAGCTGATGCCCGAAAATATCCGGTTTGTTAGGCAAAATAATTCTATTTTTCTCATAGACGTCTTCAAAAGCCAACGATGACTCAATATCCGGAAAATATGCAAGCAAGTGAAATCCTTCAGCACACTCCATTTCCATTCCCGGAATGACAATCGGAGGCTTTTTTCCTTCTGATCTCAATCGATATTCAATATCCTTTGCCGCACGAACATTGCGGCAACTGCCATGGTCTGTTATGGCTATCACATCAAGACAATTAAGCATCGCCATCATAACGATATTGCCTGGTGTCATGTCATCTTCGGCACAAGGTGACAACGCGGAATGAATATGAAGGTCACACGATAGAATCATCTTAATCCTCTGACGAATTGTTGAAAAGATTATGAAGTGCACATGCGGCCATAAATGAATTCATCGGTGTCGAGCAAATGACCACACGTTCCTCTTTGGCCTTAACAATAACGTTCGGATCAATCTGTCCTTCGCATTCAGTAATTACTACCATAGGACAATCCGAAAGCGTTGCAACAGCGATAACATTCAAACTATTAAGAATTGTAAACCAACAAGCTGTGGCCTCAAGCTTGGATATAACCCAACTCAGCATATCACAGCAGTAACCCGTGCTAACCTCCCTATTATCGTAAATATCGGTTATCAAGTTAAGACTCAGAGCACTTATCACTTCTTCGACCTTAAGCGGGTGATTTATTTGATATGCCATGTCTATTTGTCTCCTTTTCGTAAAATTATGCAGTCAGAAAAATCAGCTCGCCCCTGGACAATATCTTCTGCCATTGCCGCGCAAGAAGGCGCGCCACAAGCACCACAATCCAACCCGGGGAGTATCGATAACAACTGATCAATCTGATCATATTTGCTCATTGCCTGAACAATATCATCGGAGAGTTGCATTGCTTTATTATCCGGAAGTTCTTCAGACCATTTCTTAGAAAAAATCTTGTCCTGATCGATACAGTCTTGTGCCGATTCCGGAATTTTTTCGAAGGCGATTTCACGTAATCTTGATGTCGCGGTAAAGCGATTCATTACGGTCATCGGGCCGCCGACACAACCTCCAAAACACGCAAACGGTTCCACAAAAGATATGCCTTCAAGATGTTCGGATTCAATCTCGTTGAGAATATCCATGACGTTTTTGATACCGTCTACAGTCAAAAACTGACTGACACCTACAGACTCAGATTCCCCACCGATAGCTGCACAAGATAAATACACAGATTCTGAACATCTAATTGTCGAATCATGCCCGACGGCTTCTCCAACATTGATATCTTCTATAGTACGAACGATTCTTGAATAAACTTCGTGAACCGAGATGACTAAATCTACTGATGATTTTGCAATGCCCAAAGGGAAAGCTTTCTGAGTATTTCGAGCAGGACACGGAGAAAAATAGACCACTCTAATCAACGACGCGTCTATCCCATCTGCTTCAAGCTCTTGTCTGGCAAAAGACGCGACAGATTCCATGGGCGGCACAAGCTGAATGAGTCTTGGAATGATTGTACGGTACTTCATCTGTATGAGTCGAACAACAACGGGACAAGTGGAGGAAACCAACGGAAGAATGTCCATGGTCTCGTCCGAACTTAAATGTGATGTCGCTTCCCCTGCTTCGAGGATTTGAGCTTTTATAGAATCCAAATATGAAGCATATGCAATTGATTCTTCATATACGTAATCAAACCCAAGACTTTTTACGGCCGCAAGAACCGCAAAACGTGAAACAGGTCGAGCAAACTGTGTATATAAAACCGGTGACACAACCGCGACGACTTTAAGCTTTTTCCTGTTTTGGAATACGGCCTCATAATTATCCGTTTTTGCATATTTTGCATGATACGGACAAATTCTGATGCATTCTGAGCAGTCGATGCATCTTATGTCATCGATAACCGCTTTACCGTCTCGGACTCGAATCGCTTCCGTCGGGCAACCCTTAATGCAATTTGTACACCCAACACATAGGTCGGGTATGATTGAAACGCTGTGCAATCTATCCACTTCGAAAACCTCTAGTTGAAATGAACGGTCATTGTTACGGTGGTACCCACTGCGGGCTTTGAGTCTATGTTTAAGGAATCTACATTTTTCTTTATGTTTGGAAGGCCCATACCTGCACCAAAACCCATTTCGCGAGCAGTATCGGGAGCCGTAGAAAATCCGGCAACCATTGCCTGATCAATATCCGGAATTCCGGGTCCCTGATCGATAATCTCAATCTTGACTTCCGTCGGTGATACAGAAACAACAGCAACGCCTCCGCCGCCATGAATGACAGCATTAATCTCTGCTTCATACATAGCAATTGCTGCACGCTTAACATTCGCCGGAGAAACACCAAGACGCATCAAAGATTTCTTCATTGAACTTGAAGCTTCTCCTGCATGTGTAAAGTCATTCGCCCGTATTTGATATTCTCTGATTAAGGGTTCTATACTTCTTCCTCCTTCCCACGTATACCGGCTCTGAACAATACGCCACAACTGGTAAATAGAGAATATGGTGTGGAAAGAAGAGTAATCCCCTTCTCTTTCGCCAAATCACACATATTGGTATCAGGAACTTTGCCGCGAACAAATACAACCACCTTCACATCCAGCATTTCTGCAGTACGTATCGTTTGCGGGTTGACAAGCCCCGTGAGCATCATTTGGTTGGTTGTTCCAGCAAACGCCATCACATCGCTCATTAAATCTGAACCGCATGCGACCAGTATTTCTAACTCAACGTCGTCAGAATCCACCAAGATTTCTGAATTGAGCAAAGATGCGATCTCGTTAATTCTCATATATTTGCCTCCGTATATTGACATAATCATGTCATCTTTGAAATGACTCATTGACATAATAACATGAAAACGCCAATCTCATATGTTAGATATTCTACAAATTGTTGTATCTTATATATTTTGACGATAGACTAGTGACATCCATTTTCCGAGCGTATAGACTAACAGACAGTATGTAGAGAAGCATAGACGTGGTATAATGTCTTTGATTTTTACTGAAAGGCTGGCAGCATTATGAGACCATTTCAAATCTATCCCGACCTCCTATACGTCATTCCGGTTTCTACGCACAATGAAGATCAACTAACTCAAATCTTAGATGCCAACCCCCATATTCAGTTTGTCTCTTTTGTCGGCATAGATCTTGCCGGAAATGATACGGATGAGAAAATTCCTATCTCAAACTTCCTAAGCAACATCAAAGGCTATCTGAGCGGACATGCCGTCCAAACCGATGGTTCTTCCGTTGTCCTCCCCGGCATAGCTACGCTGAACGATGGCCAGGTCGATTTTGAGACCGATACGGATGTGAATTGGTTTGTCGATTACAATTATGAGCATATTTGTCCGAACACCAATTTACCGATCGGAACGTTGCGCATCCCATCCTTTTTGGTTCATAACGGAAATCGAGTATGTTCCAGATCTATCCTCAAGCGCGCGGTCGATAGATTTTCAACTGTCATTATGGATACGCTTAGGGCCTATCCCCATGTCGCCGCAGATATTGGCTTTGCTCCTGAAGACGTCGATCATGTTGAATTGTTAGTGGCAACCGAACTCGAATTCTGGGTCAGTTCGCCGGATGAGACAATCAGCGCCCAGCTATTAAGTATTTCCGAGAGTTTAAAGGAGCAATATTGGAAGCGCACCAAGGGCGTTGTCCGAACTGCTTTGGAGCAATCGATTCTTCTTCTTAAACTCTATGGTTTTGATCCTGAAATGGCCCACAAGGAGGTTGGCGGCGTAAAGGCTCACCTTTCCGGAAAAGGGGAATTCCACAACATAATGGAGCAGCTTGAGGTCGATTGGAAATATTCAACGGCTCTTCAATCTGCGGATTATGAACTATTGGCACGTATTTTCATTAAAGAAGTATTCCGTATGCACGGACTTGATGTTAGTTTTTCGGCGAAACCTTTGCATGGTGTGGCCGGCAGCGGTGAGCACACACACATCAACGCTGTTGCCTATCTGAAGAATGGTAAGAAAGTTAATTTGTTCAGTCCGGGAAATATGAAAAAAGACTTTCTCAGCATTATCGGATGGGGCGCTCTTATGGGATTCATGAAGCATTATTCTCTGATCAACCCATTTATTTCCGTGACTTCGGACGCGTTTCTTCGACTTCAGCCTGGTTTTGAGGCTCCGACTCATCCGGTTGTTTCACTGGGCAGAGATATCTCGGTTCCTTCGAGAAATCGCACCGTCCTCATCGGATTAATTCGAAACATGGAGTCCCCTTCCCAAACAAGAATGGAAATTCGATCTCCAAATCCACACACCAATACTTATCTTTGCTTAGCTGCAACATACCAATGCATGCTGGAGGGTATTGAATATGCCGCATCTTCTAAAAGAGATACCTCTTCTCTTGAAAAAGAGTTTTGCAAGCCATACGGGGAAAAAGGCGATTATCTCGAGCAGAATCGTTTGTACAGATCCGAGGATGATATCTTTGTTCACTATTCTGCTGAAGAGCGCGATACACTTTTCGGAAAACCGCCGTCAACGGTATATGATTCTCTTCGCACATTACTTCGCGATGATTACTTGATTCCCGTCTTATGTGCCGGCGGCGTCTTCAGCGATCGATTGATTGCTTCGTATACTCATGCGATGCTGGATCGTTGGCAGATGGAGTTAGCCGATCGAATTATTCCGGATAACCTCTCACGAATTCGCCGAATTGACCCTTGTCATGACGAAGACAGCGAGTATGATGTCCTTCTTTGGAAAGACATCCAAAGTATCAAATTACGTCTTGCAAAGGATACTTCCGAATACGTCAGTATTTTCAAGGAGATTCGTCTCGCTATTGATGCAAAAAATCTGAAAGAACTTTCTCGCCTGCAGCAACTCATGAATGCGTTGCAGACAGAACTCATTACACTTTATTCTGAGTATTTACTGAATCAGATTTAATCCATTATCACATCGCAAAAAGGGGCTGTCTCTCAACTTTCGTTTTGAGACAGCCCTTTTGGTTGAACCATTATTAATTATATACTCTGATTAATGCGATGAATTCTTTGATTTGAGATGTCGCTTCGGCAAGCATTTTTTCTGTAAGTGTGCCTTCCTGTCCGACGACGAGTGCTGTTTCATTACGAACAGCTGAAACTACAGGTTTAATCTGCATATTGGGAAATAGACTTCGATACTTGTTTATGTCTACATCACCTTTTAATCGAATCAGAGCTTTTACGTGCATCTCTTCAAAAGGTTTTACAACCGTTTGCTGAGGATGCGTCCAGGACATAATATGCGCATTTTTTGACTGGTGCAATGCTGCATCAAGCACATCAGCAACAACTGCCGATGCAGTCGCAAGTTTTCCTGCACCCTTTCCGTAAAACATGGACGGTCCAAGTGCATTCCCGTCAACGGCGATTGCGTTAAACACACCATCTGCAACAGATATTGGTTCCGATCGATCGAGCAAATGCGGTGCCACAATTATCTCGCAAGATCCTTCTTTATAGCTCTTATATATAGCCAAAAGCTTTATTTTCGCTCCAAGCGCTCGTGCATAGGACATGTCTTCAGAGCTAATATTCTTAATACCCTCAGTATGAATCTGATCCGGGTCAATATATATACCATTCATCGCGATGCTGGAAAGAATCGCAATTTTTCGTTGTGCATCAATACCGTCTATATCTGCAGAGGGATTGCTCTCCGCATAACCTTTTAATTGCGCTCGCGATAGTGCAGCGGAAAAATCCATATCGGAGGACTCCATTTGCGTCAGAATATAGTTCGTAGTACCATTGACAATACCTGCAATTTTCGTAATACGATTGGCTGCCAAACAACGATGAAGCGGACGAATAATCGGAATGCCTCCTCCAACTGCTGCTTCGAAAAAATAAGCACAATGGTTATCTTTTGCTAATTGTAGGAGTTCAACACCATGTGTAGCGACCAATTCTTTATTAGATGTCACAACGCTTTTTCCCTGCTTGAGCGCCCGAGATGTAAATTCGTATGCAATCCCTACTCCACCGATGGTCTCAACGACCACAGAGATGTCTGAATCATCAAAGAACTCTTCAGAATCCTTGGTCAATAATCCGGAAAAGGGACCTTCTTCAAAATCGCGGACATCCAAGATTTTTTTCACTTGAATGGGTTGTTCAAGATGTCTTTCAAGTTTTTCGCGATTCATTGCAATGACTTCGGCAACGCCCGAACCCACAACACCAAACCCAAGTATTCCGATATTTATCATATAAATTCCTCCAGGACAATTATTCTCTGGCCATAATACGACATGATCTGACGCCGGGAATCTTCTGAACATCCGTGACCAACAAATCTATTGAACGCGTCATACGGTCGGTTTCCATTGAAATGGAAATATCCGCTAACCCATTAATCGGGATATTCTGATTAATCGTCAGAATATTTCCTTTGGCGAATGCAATACTCTGAATGATACCGGCGAGTATGCCGGGAAAATTCTCTACAGAAACGGTCAAAGTAACAATTTTGCCCTTACTGGTCTCGTAGAACGGCATAATCGAGTCCTTGTACTTGTAATAGGCGCTTCTGGAAATGCCGATCACCTGTACCGCTTCATTGATTGAACGAGCTTTCCCGGAGTTAAGAAGTCGCTTGACTTGCATTACTTTTACAAAAACCTCTGGGAGTATGTCAGAACGAACCAAAAAATATTCTTCATTCTTAGGCATAATTACCTCCATCAGAACAGAGAAAAAATGTCCACGCTTCGTGAACATTTGTCTTTATTGGAACTATACCATTATGATGAGAATTTATCAAGTCTAAAGTCATCGAGTTTGCCAAGAAGTGACTATTTGTTTTCTGTCTCCAATAGTTGAAGTAAATGATATAGCGCACGCCCGCGATGACTAATCATATTTTTCTCAGTATCACTGATTTCAGCAGTCGTCTTTCTCAGTTCCGGAATATAAAATATGGGATCATAACCAAATCCCTTACGCCCACGAGGAGTTGCCAGCAATACACCGTCAACACGACCTTCAGCAATGACTTCTTTGCCATTACTATCAATATATACAATCGCGCAAACGAATTGTGCGGTTCTGTTATCTTCCGGGACACCATCCAATAAACGGTTAATTTCTATAAACTTCTCTTCGTACGTAGAATCTTTTCCGAAAAATCGCGCTGAATATATGCCCGGAGCACCATTCAATGCGTCTATGCACAAGCCGGAGTCATCTGCCAATACATGACCTCCGATGAGTTCATGGATGGCTCTGGCTTTAATCCGTGCATTATCGACAAATGTGCTTCCATTTTCTTCAATATCCATGTCTATACCGGCATCTTTCATGCCGAGAACGCAAAAATGCGAGCCAAGTATGGCGGATATTTCTTCAAGTTTCCCATTGTTATTTGTAGCGACTATTAGCCTTTCCATCGTAAACCTCATCATCTTTTTTGCTGAAAATCGAATTAAATTATGAGACGGGTTAATTCAAAGGACACGCCACCCTTGAGGATAAAGATTTTTAAGCATGCCGTTTTGGTGTTGTACAAAGCCGAGAGGAAGTCCTTCAACGGCAACAACAAGATAACATTTGTCATCAAGATATTCTTTTTCGGAATCTGAAAGAAATAAAGTCTCACCCTTTAGATAGCGTAATAATCGGGTATCATCATAGTCCATATTCAAAAATCTTGATGTACGAATCATATTCTGACTCAACGTGAGAGCTAATGAGTGCGACGGATTGAAATACAATCCATTGGTCGTCTTCTTGATATCTCCGGGAAACAGACCTAATTTTACAATCTTCAATTGACGATATAAATCAACCGGTTGATTGTGAATTCTAAAACCCTCACCGAATATTTTGAAGTCACGTTGTGAACGATCCGAAAAGATTCTGTATTCTGATTCTTGTAGCAAGTCTTTCATGAATTCAAGGTATGCTTCTCGCATTTCATGTTGCGACTTAGTCAAACGCGTCGAGCCGGGGTCTCTTTCTTTGCCTCGTCTGGCATGTATCTCATTCGAAAGACTATGGTTATCCGATTCCGCAGAACATCTACACTTGGTCTTTTCGAGTCTCACGCAAAAGTGACCGTCGCCGCGATGCAAATGAGGCCATATTCTCATACTGCCGGGCAACGTACCGGAAGCGTTGTGCCAGACGGATGGAATTTGAGAAGAAAGATCAACAACAACGTATTCCTGATGTTTTTCTATGAATGAAGAAATCATTTTCTCATTCTCAATTTCCGAAAAAGTACAAGTTGAATAGACAATAACACCACCGGGCTTTAGCATCGCATCAGCGTATTCGAGAATCTCCTCTTGAATTTGTGCTGTCGAATTTGGACCGTATTTTAGCCAAGAAGCTGTAGCATTGGGATCTCTCCTAAACATACCCTCTCCTGAGCAAGGCGCATCAATAAGAATTTTGTCAAAGAACGAAGTAAAGGCATTCTTGAGATTGCTCGGATTTTCATTGAGAATAACCGCATTTGTAATGCCAAAACGCTCAATGTTTCGCATCAGAGCTTTGGCTCGTTGGTTACTGATTTCGTTAGCAACCAACAAACCGTCCGGTCCGATCTGCTCGGCAATCGCTGTTGCTTTTCCGCCCGGCGCCGCGCACATATCGAGAATATAGTCGCCCTCTTCTGCCATAAGCACACGAGCAGGCAACATCGCGCTCGGTTCTTGAATATAGATAGCTCCGGCATGAAAGAGCGGATCATTTCCACTTACAGCACCGGATATATAATAACCGGACGGATTCCACGGAATTGGATCAAGAAGTAGCTTTTGCTTTTCGGGCTCATCAGCTTGATTCGAAATTTTCGACCCTCTTCGGACAAGTGATACCATTCGAATATCATCAGAAGGTTTGATTTTAAGTCGATTGAGACGAATTCCCCGCTCAGACTCAAGATCAAAACTTTCGAAAAAACCCGTTTTCGGAATCTCGGGATGCGAATTAAAATAGGAATTAATACTGTCCAAAAAAGACTGAGGCAGATTCATAACTGTAAAAACTCCGCTGCACGATAAGCAATCCGCTTAATAACGCCAGACTCAAATGGCGACTCCAAACCAGATTTACTCAGCAAATCCAAAAACATGCTATTGCCGCCTTCTTTGCAAAGCAAATCATATACTCTCATCGCTTCAGCAGGATTTGATCTTGACTTATCCCAAAGTTGTAAAGATACGACTTGAGCCAGACAATAATCAATATAGTAGAACGGATCGGTAAAGATGTGTCCTTTTTTTACCCACGCCGCTCCTGACGCATAAAACGATTGACCATCATAATCCAGAAAAGGCTGGTATTTCTCTTCCAGACGCTTCCAAGTATCATGTCTCTGTTCATGCGTCATATTCGGAGAAGCATAAATCTCATGTTGGAACTCATCAACCATACATCCATAAGGAATAAACAGTAGCGATCGAGTCATGTGTAAGTCGCGAACATCCGAAGCACGATCACCGAAAAACAGTTCAAGATGAGGATATGTCAGGTATTCCAAAGCCGTCGAATGAATCTCACAAGTCTCAAGCGTCGGCGAAAGGCATTCAATAAACGGTGATGCATCGGCACTTCTAAGCGAAGCATATGCATGCCCCGACTCATGAATAAGTGTCGTCACATCCTCAGCCGTGCCGTTTGCATTCATGAGAATAAATGGAATCGCATAATCCAAAAGAGTCACACAATAACCACCGGTTGCTTTGCTCGGACGCGAAACCAGATCCATAAAACCATATTCTCTTAGTATATCGAAGAAACTCGGAGTTTTTCCCATAAGGGCGCTAAACATTTCACCCGTCTTCTCAGGATAATCTTCCATCCTGATGATTGGTTTTGGATTGCCCTTCGGAAAAAGTACCGGCAAATCGTAATATTTTAGAGCATCAACACCCAAGCGTTCTTTTTGCAATCTTCTGATTTCTGATGTCATCGGTACAATATATTTACACACCATTTCTCGAAAAGAAGCAACCATTTCGGGTGTATAATCGTATCTTTCCATACGCTTATATCCGAGTGCAACAAAATTCTCGAAGCCAAGTTTTTCAGCGATCTTAGTTCTTGTTTCAACAAGTCGACTAAAAATATCGTTAAACCGGTCTAGTTCTGACTCAAAGAAGTTTGCCGCCTCCTCTTGGGCACTCTTCCGAATTTCTCGGTGACCAGACTCAAAATATGGCTCCATCATCGATAAATTCAGCAGTTTATCGTGAAAACTGATTTGAGCCTGTGCCATGATCTGGTCGTAATCATTTTCGAGGGAACTCTCAAGCGACAACAATTCTACCACGGTGCTGTTGATGGTTTCTTTTTGTGTCTGTGCTTTACGAAAAATCATTTCTCCGAAACGATCCTTAAGCGCATCAATATCTTCCATATGTAACAAAACACTATATACCATCGAAGAGAGTTCGCTTACAATCGGCTCATTCTCTTCAAAAAAATCCTGCTCAAGTCTAAAGTACTCATCTTGAGTATTTTGATCAAAACGTATATTGCATAATGCCTCAGCGGTATAGAATCCGCTTAGAGAATGTTGAAACTCCGCCAATGCAGCATCAACCAAAGAAATATCCTTTGATGTCATGAGTCGAAGACGCGTCCGTAATGCGCACTCTCTAATATCATCAACAGAAGGACGCCTATATTGAAGGTCTTGGTATTTTGGCATCTGCATGACATCTTCCCCACTTGTAACGCAACTACATTCTCTCTACGACATCGATACCCAATAAATACGTGCCGGTCTTAATGGCCGTACAGACCGCTTCACATATAGCCAGACGAGCACTGCGAAGTCTGTCGTCCGAATCCCTGAGGATACTTGAATTATTATAGAAGCGATTAAATGCACGCGCAATTCTTGATACCTGTCTGGAGAGCATAAACGGTTCATTGCTTGAAGCCGCTTTTTCAATCGCATCCGGCAAATCAGAAAGAAGCTTCAAAAGAGCAAATTCTTCATCCGACTTCAATAGAGACAATGCGTCATCGAAAGCATTTGAAGAAGATATTCCCTGATCCATCGCTTTTCTCAAAATCGAACGCGTCCGAGCGTATGTATATATAAGATAGGGTGCCGAATCACCTTCAAAGTCCAACATCTCTTCCCAAGAAAACACAATATCCCGTTCACGACCGGACTTGAGATAAGTGTATATTACTGAACCAATGCCGACCTTATTGGCTATATCAAGAATTTCATCTTCTGACATATCGGTCTGTCGTAATTCTGCATTTGACCTAATGATATCAAGCGTCTTCGCAATACTCTCGTTGAGCAGATCTTCCAATACAACGATATTACCTTCACGTGTAGAAAACTTCATGTTCTTAAATTTGACCAGACCAAAACCCACATGCTCGCAATTTTTTGCGTAATCTGCCCCGGCTTTATCCAGTACTGCAAATACCTGTTGAAAATGAAGCGATTGTGGTAATCCTACAACGTATATGTTCTTATAAAAATTGTAATGTTCATGTCTGAACATCGCTGCTGCAAGATCTCTAGAAGCATAAATTGTAGTACCATCTGACTTAACGACAAGACAAGGAGGCAACTTGTATTCATCAAGCATAACTACCCGAGCGCCATCGCTATCGATGAGCAGGTCTTTCTCTTCTAAAAAAGAAATGACACCGGGAATTCTATCACTGTAGTCGCTCTCACCTTTATAACTGTCAAAAGTAACACCCATTCGATCATAAACCTTTGCAAAAGCTTTTAAAGAGAGATCCCTGAATCTCTGCCACAGAGCTTTCTCTTCCGGCTCACCAGCCTCGAGTCTTCGAAAATTGTCACGGGCATCCTGAGTCAACTGCGGATCATCCTTTTCCTTTTCATGGAAAAGCACATAAATTCTTAGCAACTCATCAATCGGTGATGCCTCCAAAGCAGATTCATCACCCCACAAACGATAGGCTGTAATCAATTTGCCGAATTGTGTTCCGTAATCTCCCAAATGATTGACTCGCACAACGTTATAACCGAGTTTGTCATAAATACGTGACAGAGAATGCCCCAAAACCGTCGTAAATGCATGTCCGACATGAAAAGGCTTTGCAATATTAGGTGAAGAAAACTCGACAATGACCGTCTTGCCTATTCCGATATTCGAAGATACGTATTGCTCACCTTTTTGAAGTATTTCAGAAACGACCGATTTTGCATAATGACCCTTGTCGATGAAAAAATTGACATAGGGTCCTTGTGAACGGACTGAGTCAATATATGGTGCGTCAAAATCCGAACTCGATGCAATCTCAGCAGCTATCATTACAGGAGACTTGCGCATTTGTTTCGATAAAATAAAACACGGAAAAGCGTAATCACCCATATCCGACTGAGGCGGTATTTCCATCAGTCGAGCAATTTCTTCTGATTCCAATCCGGTGATTTTTGAAAGAAGAGCACTGATCTCCACTTTATAATCCATATATTGAGCGCCTCCAAGGGTATATAATGCGAAGTATAATCATGACTTGGTACCAAGACAATGTATCATTTCGTCGACTTTGCGTCAATTTATGATATCATGTTGATGTTGATTTTTCGAAATCTTTTACGGTCAAAGGAGGCTCATCTTGCTGATTCACTTCTTAAGTCAATTCTCTTTGGGAAGCGGCGTACTTTGTGCGTCACTCTTGACTGTTGTGACGCTGTTTGTCTTATACTCCAAATTTACTCACCCACTTCCTACAGATCGCGGCCGAGCCTTCGCCGCTCAAGGCGCATTAAGCATCGGCAAACCGACCGGGGCCGGTATATATTTTGTTCTGGTATATATCATCGCTTCAATACTATTTCTGCCCTTATCCCTTCCAATAGGCTTATTTTATGCTCTTGTTTTTCTATCCATGTTGTTTGGTTTTCTGGATGATCGGGCCGATAAACCGTGGCACGAATATTTCAAAGGTCTATTGGACTTATTATTGTCGGTTTCTACTGCCATCGTTTATGCCTTTTTTTATGGCACAACAATTAACCTGCCATTCTTCAAAGCCGGTTTTGATATGCCGTTTGTGTTATTCGTTATACTGGCATCTCTACTGGTTTGGGCTGCGATCAATGTAACTAATTGCACCGACGGAGTCGATGGATTAAGTGGGTCGATGACAATTATTTCTCTGGTTTCGTTTATCACTCTGAGTTATCTCAATCGCGTCCATTCAGACTGGAATTATTCTTTAGTGGTTCTTATTTTCGCTTTGTTAGTCTATCTGTTCTTCAACACAAATCCAAGCCAACTACTCATGGGAGACGCAGGTTCCAGGGCACTCGGCATCGTTCTTGCAATATCGGCACTCCATACCGGATCTCCTTTTTCATATTTGATTATTTGCCTATTGTTTATCGTGGACGGTTCTGCCGGAATTCTAAAAATATCGTTCAAGCGTTTTTTCGGTATATTGATTTTCAAAAATATCACTACGCCGATTCACGACCATTTTCGAGAGAGAGCTTCTCAGCCCGACAAAAAATATCAACTCAAGAATCAAACATTGACCATGCGGTTCTCCATTGTACATGCTTTGATTTGTCTGTTTTACTTAATGTTTGTCTATGTATTCAGGTAGAACATATGAATTTCTGATTCATATGACTATCAAAAAACGACCGGCAACTCCGGTCGTTTTTTGTGATGGCATTCGATAAAATATTTAGATTACGAAAAAATCGAATCAACGATGAGAAATCAGTTGTCTTCTGATTGATCTGCTACATCAGATTCTTCGGACTCGACAGTCGTCGCCTCATCTGAATCCGTGGGCGCAACTTCAACGACCTCAGCTTCGTCTTTTGCTTTATTTTTCTCTTCCTTGATAACTTCACGCGCCAATAGTTGCATTTGTTTCTGAGCTTCAGTCAATTTTGTGTCGAGTTTTGCAACCTGTCCACGCTTGGACAAAGGATCGGTGTTTTTTATATTTCCTTTAGAAATGGTGGGATCCGAGAAATCCTTCGCAATGCGAGATATCTCCTCAATGTCCGGTACCTTTACGTCGGAATCAAAATCGTATTTTCGTTTTTTGTTTGGCATATCATACTCCTATCTATCTATAATAAAAAAACAGAGCAATTGTCACAGAGACCAATAATATACCGAGTACACAAAATAAGTATACTCTTTTGCCGGACTTAAATCTCTTGTTATATTTTTCTTTTGTGGCAACGGTATCGATGAGATGATCTGCAACGCTTTCATCGACTTCTTCTCTTGCCGGAGAAGGATCCTTTATTTCTTCGATTAATTGACCACTTGCAGTCGTCTCGGATGTGAGACTGACTGTATCCGATTGAGTATCACTTGGTTGCTCTTCTCTGGCTTTCCTGAATAACTCTCGAGCCAATTTGACACGAGGCAAAATTTCCATCTGAACATTTTTCATCAGATCCGAAAAATTAATTTGCGGAACTGGTTTTTCCTTGGGTAAAGAATCAAAATCCGGTGCAGGGGTCCCCGAAAAATACATTATGCCAATCGTCGCGTCGTCAGATAGAGGGGACCTTTGAATAATGTGTTCTCCTATCGCTGATTCGAGTTTTGAATATCGATCCACCTCATTAGGAGCTCCAAACTCAGCGAGACGTGCAACTACAGGCAAGACGTGATAAGTCGATGAATCGAATACGGATTCAGAAATCCCATCCGTCATCAAGACAAACGCATGGGCGTCATCGGTTGTCGTTCGAACGATTCGCAGATAATCCTGAGCGTCAGGGAAAGTGACGAAATACGTACTCGAAGCATCTTCTCCATTTTGCGGCAAAGTAACGGGCACCACTCCGGAAGACGTAACTCGAGCAATCAGACCATCACCGATATGACCGAAAATAACCCTAGTATCCTTAACCGCACAAAACATAAATGTTGCAGCCATCTTATCAATAGATTTAAGATGGTGTTCTTTGGCCTTGATTGCCAATTCTGATTGAATAGCCGTTACGATAATACTTCTAACGACATTTTCACGAACATCCATAAAGAAAGCATCAAAATGCTTCGTCATTAGTTTTGCGATGGTTTGAACAGCCGTTACAGATCCAATTCCCGCATGCGTATAGAAACTTCCGCCAGCACCGTCTGAAATGCAAATGACGTGGACGTTGTTTTCTGACATCGTGAAACATGCGTCTTCGTTGGGCATGTTTTTTTCCGTATGCTTTCTGCCTGTTAACGACAGACAAGTCAGTTCCGGTTTCAAAAACATGCCGCATTACTCCTCTTCCAAGTACTTAAAAAATTCATCCATCGCAACAGATTTCTTTTTTTCCGGATCGTCCAAAGAGTATAGCGCATCATCTTTCATGCCGCTCGATACAATCGAGGAGCTACTTGAGCCCAAAAATTCAAATAATTTCGAAAATTGCGCCGAATCAATACAAATGGGTTCCGGTCTTTTAATCGATAGTCGCTTAAGAAGCGTGAAATCAACACCGTTTCCGACACCGATATTAAATACGACCAAACGTCCGGAGGATTCAAGCTCGTTGGTAGTCGCAATAGCCTTTTCCATATTCTCTATTGCACTTTCGCCTTGAGGCGCTCCATCCGTAATAACGACAAGCCAAGGTTGATAATACTTAATGCCAAGCTCTTTATAGCCCTCTTTTCTGGCAGTTAACAACTCTAGAGCCGTGAGTATCCCCTCTCCGATTGGTGTCAAGCTAGTCGTAGCTTGAATCTGGGGAACCGAAGTCTCTTTGCTAAGCCTGCCAAATGGCAAGAAAATATCAACCGTTCCGCCAAAAGTCACAATGCAAATGTCTGCAGCGGCTCGAGTCTCCTCGTTCTCTCGAATAGAAGAGAAGAATCCCTGCAAACCTTCATTGAGTTGACGAATCGGATTACCCGCCATCGAGCCACTCACATCCAAACAAAAGCAAATCGGTAAGCGGCGGCGAGTGCTTTTACCAAAATCAGAAGCATCGATTTGTGTCGACTTCTTTGTCATTTTACCCTCCTATAAGGTCAGAATAAATTAGCAACTACAAATAATAATATCACTAACAATACGAATGCGGAAAGCAATACAATTGTCAACGGCCGAAAAAGGAACTCTTTGACATCTAAGGAATCCGAACTGAGATTGATATCCGGTTCTTTCGATTTCGGAGTCGTATTCGTCGGTATCGGATCATGTTTTACCAGTGGCACAAATATTTTGTCTTCAGAGCCTTTATAATCTCGTTTGATTCTCTGTGAAGACAATCCTGTGTTAGATGAATTACCACTCGCAGAATCTTCCGGTTTATGGATGATTGCTTCACGAATAGATTTCTTAAATCCGATTTTATGCTCCGCAACCTCGACCCGAGAGATATCAGTGAACGGAAACAGTTCGTAATATTGTTCATCTTGAAACGCATGCTTTTGAAGTTGATTTTTATAATCGAGAAGCGCGTCGTACCATTCAGCCGGTTCATATCGAACGCCACTGGAAAAGGCATTAACAAACATCATTCTCAACCGAACAGGCAAAGCTTCCCAGATCTTATCATAACCGCCAAGCGGCACCATCGAGTCTTCTGAGTTTGTCATACGATAAGGAAAGGCACGCGCCAACATTTCCTCACGAAGTGTTTCACGGCCCATACGCTGAGCATAAGGGTGCTGTCCGCAGAAAAGCAAAGAGAAAATCAATATACCGCAAGAATAGTCTTCGTGCACAGGCTCGCGCAAAATAGCCGAAAATGAATAATCCCATAATTCCGGTGGTGTATAGTCTTCAGTACCAACCGGGCAAGGCATATCTTCAAACTGAACACTATCCATATCAATGACGAAAACATTCGTTGCATCCTTAATCATCATGTTCTTTAACTGAATATCGCCGATTAAAACATTGTGCAGATGCAAGTATATAATTTTCTGAAGGATGCTGATCGACGTATTCACTACATCAATTCGCTTCCAATCCGGGAAATAAGAAATTACCGCATCCGGCCCATCGAAAGCCGAACCCAGAGTACAGCCCTCCGCAGTAGGCATAGTAAATCCTACAGGTACTTTGTTGAAAGTATAAAGTAGTTTGCAGGGCCATGAAATGCCCTTGGCGCGAATTAGAGCTTGCCTCATCCGAAGGAGTTTTCGCCATCTTAACGGCGTAATGACCGCCTTGTGATAAACCTTTGCAACATAGCACGGGTCTGCCGTGCGAAAAACTATACCTTCCGCACCGGTACTAATCTTCGAAGCCAGAAGCACCGGTTGTCCCTCATCATCGTATACGGTATCACCGACATTGCAATGAATTTCAACATCGAGATATTCATCTGATCCGGATACTTTGTGAATCGAATATGGAGCCTCTTCTTCAAGACAAACCGATAGGTTCGTATACATTTTGAAAAATGTCTTAGAGATAATAAATACCGGCATCTGACCGGAAATATTCCGGTCTCGAACGCGCTCCAAAACAAAAGATTTTTTCCCGACAATAAATAGATTCGACGAATCTGACGCGAATTCAGACAAAAAAGTGTAGGCTGACAGATGCTTCGTCCAGACCAGTAATTCGGCCTTTTCTACTCGAGCCAAACAGTCCCGGACAGCGACAAAAATCGATTTGCCTTCTTGTTCAGCTGTCTGGAATACACTCTCATGCTGAAAACGAAAAAACGCAGGAAGAATCAGCTCCACCTGATGATCGATAAGCTGTTCCGTGAAGAAATGAAGTTCTTGCATTTCAGCCATGATAATCATGGCTGAGTAATCCACAAGAACTCGCTTATTGCTCGATAATAGTTCTGTTAATCTATTTTTCATATCTTCTCAACTTGCGCAGATAATTATATATAGATAATAAATTATTAGGTTACTCAAAACAAGCAAAAAATCACTTTTTGTTCAAATTTTTGACACATTTCAAAAATGTATGCATCGATTGACTAAAATCCCGGAAACTCGCGAAATAAATCTTCGAGCGTCTGCCTTCTGCGGATGAGTTGAGGCAATCCATCCGTTCCAATCATTACTTCAGCTGCTTTAAGTCGATTGTTGTAATTTGAAGACATGCAATAACCATATGCACCGGCATCTAAAACCACCAAAAGGTCATTTTCTCGAACGATTGGAAGCGTACGATCTTTTGCCAAAATATCTCCGGTCTCGCAAATATTGCCTACGACCGTATAAATAGCAGTCTGATCGTCACTACTCAATACTTCTCCATCCCGATAGACTTCAATATCATGCCATGAACCATACATCGACGGACGAACAAGAACATTCATGCCGATGTCGGTACCAACATAATGCACGCCGGCATTTTGCTTAAGTGAATGTACCCTTCCAATTAAGACGCATGATTCCGCCGCTATATACCGACCCGGTTCAATTTTGAAAACAATCGGCTTGCCGTATTCTTTTGCAAATTGTTCACATATATGATCAAGAGCCTTTGAAGTCGCGTCAATATCCAAGGTCTTCTCCCCGGAAAGCTTGCGATAAGGAATTCCAAAGCCACCACCGAAATCAACAAACTCGAGATCTTCAAAACCTTTGGCAAGTTGAAGAAAATTCTCAATCGCCTGCAAATATGGCGTGGCGTCCATAAACAACGATCCAATATGCTGGTTGACTCCGACAATCTTAAGGTTGTATTTATTAGCAACTATCTTTGCATGGTCGATATCTTCTTGCGCTATCGCAAATTTGGTCTTCTTACCCGCAGTAATAACTTTTTCATGATGTCCGGCACCTACTCCCGGATTAAGGCGGAGAGCACACTTACCATTCGGATTCAGTCGGCCAAAACGCTCCAACTGAGAGACACTGTCCAAACTGGTCATGATTCCCCGATCAATCGCAAATCTCAGTTCTTCGTCAGACACATTGTTCGCAACGTAGAAAATACGTTCCTGCGGAAATCCGGCACGAAGTAAAAACTCTATCTCTCCCGGTGACATCGCATCCGCACTTAATCCCTCTTCGAGCGCAATGCGAAGCAAAGTGAGATTTGAGTTGGTTTTGATGGAATAGTTGGCCGTAAATGGTACCGAACGAATGAGCCCTTGCATATGACGCATTCTGTCTCTTAGTATTGCTTCATTGTATACATAAAGAGGGGTTCCAAAAGATCTGGCCAATTCTTCAGGATTCGAACCGCCGAAAAATGAAGTGCTTTGAGTAAACGAATTCATATTGCTCTCCTATTGTCTTGTCACATTCTATATATTTTATCATCAAGACTCTGTTTTGCAAGGAATATCAGCCTATTCAATACCCACCATTTTCATTAAATATTTCGCATTCGCAGAAGTTGAAATGCCTTCCGCTAAAAGATAATCAAATCGTATTCCCTCATCATCATATCGTTCGGAAAAATGATAAAAACGAATCGGTAAATCTCCATCTCGATTCAATTCACACAATTGATAGTCATGTGTTGACATTAATCCGGTAATCCAATGTCTATTAAGATTATTCAGCACAATTTGTGCGCCGTCCGTTCGGTCGCGAGAATTCGTTCCACGAAAAATCTCGTCAATCAAAAACAATAAAGGGATGCTATTTTTCGAAAATCGGATAATTCGCTCAATGCGAACAAGTTCTGCATAGAAAGTCGAAAGGCCGGATTCCAAATTATCCGCAATTCTCATTGAAGTCATAATGTGCATGATCGATAATTCGAGATGATCTGCACAACAAACGGTTCCGGCATAGGCAAGCACGGCATTAATTCCAACCGTGCGCAACAGCGTTGTTTTTCCGGACATGTTAGATCCGGTAATAATCGCAATACCGCCGGGCAAACTAAAATCATTCCTCACTTGCTTGATGACCGGAATCAAAGGATGCCCCATATTTTTCGCAGAAAACAAAGGCTTACTATTGTCATTATGCTGATCTGCATTCAATATTGTCGGCATCGGAAATTCAGGATAAATCAATCGCATCATCGACAGGCTCATTAATGCTTCCCACTCGCCAAGACATTCCAAATTCCTGAGAAAACGCGGGCCCGAATCTTCAACCCATTTTTGGAGATGATAGTAGCAATAATAATCGTATAAAAAGAAAGAATTAAGAATCAGAAAAAGTAACGGCTGACTTCTCGCTTGAATGAAGAGACAGATATTATGCAGACGCGACAATTCATCTGAAGCAGCAGCATGCTGATCCGAAGCCATTAACTGCGACTGTAAAGTTTTCAAATACTCTGACTGAACATCAAGTTTTTCGACATGTTCAAAAAGCGAATGATACGCAAAAAACTTCGGATGCAATCCGGTTATTGAGGAAAAGGCGTTCTTAAACCTTGAGTAGTTGATCGCTGTAAGAACAAGTTGCACCAGAAGCAGAGAAAACGACACATAAAGAATATTCACAGGAGAAAGAAAAGAGATTATCGCAGAGACGATCATAAGCGATGAAATCGCAAAATTGATGAATAATTTACTCTTAGGAAGAATATATGTATTTGCTTCATTGTAAGAAGCATATTCAACAAATGACTTTGCCGAGCGTATCGTTTTAAAAGCTTTGCTACCGAGCGCTTCAAAAGTCTGAACGGTCTCAAAATCTTGAGACAGCTCATTAACCGACTGTTGGCGAGAAGTGATTGTTTTCAAATCTGGTTTCTGAGGTTCCAGGGGTGATAAATAGTCGCGCAAGGCCATACGGCCGTAATCCGTCTGGGCGACTGAGAGTAAATGAAACAGCGAGCCATGACCAAACAAATCCAAATCAGAAGCGTAATCGTGATCTTCGGCAAAAAAATCTGCACCGTCATCCGGTAAATTCTCAAATTGATGAACCACCCTGGCTTTGTATCTTGAGTGAATTTCCAATAAAGTCATACTATGTTTAAGTTTGCGAGAAACTTGCAGATGACTCATGACTACGACTAGAAATGCACAAAAGAGCAAACCGGAGAGAATCAGAAATATCGACTGTCGACCGGCAAAAAAATATGCGGCAACTAATACGAGAATCGTAACGAATAAGAATAGCCGAACGTTAGACAACCGATCAAAAACAACGCTTAACTGCTTATATTCTTTCTGAAGCGCGTCCTCGCGTTCTCTTATGAACTCGTCGCGAGAAGCATTTGATTGAATCAAGTGGTCTCTCCTTCAATTAAATTATTGTCTTCGTCCGAAGCCTCAGAAGAACTATCCGAAATCGGATTCGGGATAGTATCAGCAGATGATTTTTGGCGTTTTTTCTTTGGTATTGAGGCATCCAATACCGAGCCGATACTGTCGTGAATGGTTAACATGGCCTGCAGGTCCAAATACGTAGAACTCTTATTAATGATGACAACCCGGTCATGCGGTAAAAATTGAGCAAACGTCGCTGCGGGATATACCGTAAGGGATGTCCCTCCGATGATTAATAAGTCGGCTTTCTCAATATCAGCGACGGCTCGGTCAATGTTCGCATGGTTCAAATGTTCTTCGTATAAAACAATATCCGGACGAACCATTCCGCCGCAAGCAGTACACTTCGGAATACCTTCGGACTCCAACACGAAGGACAAATCATACTTGGCACCACAAGAGAGACAATAATTTCGATATACAGATCCATGAAGTTCTATTGTCTTGAGGCTTCCGGCGCTCTGGTGCAGATTGTCAACATTCTGAGTAATGATCGAACGCAGTTTGCCCGTCTTCTCAAGTCGTACTAATGCCTTGTGAGCGCGGTTCGGCTTTGCTTTAGGATAACAGAGTTTTTTCTTATAAAAGTCAAAAAATACGTCCGGATGCTCTATAAAAAAAGAATGGCTGATAATATCTACCGGCCGATATTCAAGACCGCTATCTTGATTAAAAATGCCCTCTCCGCTCCGGAAATCAGGTATTCCACTCTCAGTCGATACACCGGCACCACCCAAAAAAACAATCTGACTCGACTCGTCGATCAATTGCTTGAGTTGTTGAATTTTCTTCTCTTTAGCACCCGAATATCGGTCCTGCCTTGTCTCCACCTAAAACCATCCTCCGCGGCTTTTCATTACTTTATTATATTCTTGTCATCGTCGTTAGTCCAGCATAAGCAATCTGTTATATTACCTATCCGTAATACCGACAACGTCATCTTCCGGACAATACGGAAAGAGATCCGACCAATCATGATCACGGTCAAAATATTCATCCGACCTTAACAAGTATGAACTGATAACCTGATCCCCTGTATCAGGAATCGGATCGTCCCAAGTCACGTCAACATGATACCAGATTCCATCGATTTTAACTTGATTCCAGGCATGCGGCTGATATTTTGCTCTTTGATCTAGCGCAGAACCCGAAACAATCCTGCTCTCCACACCCGCAATGCTCATCAATAATGTATAAGCCTCCGCATAACCCTGACACTGTCCTTCATTCCGAACTAATATGCTGTGAGCTGTCGACAAATAGTCAATCTGATCAACGGTATTCGTAATATCTTCATATATAGTATTCACCACTAAATAATCGTGAACAGCAATAGCTATCTCTTTATCTGACATCTCAGGATCCGTTATTGATTCTACAATAGACTCGGCGACATCATATAATTCTTGTTGAATAGGGTCCGTAAAAATCGGATTGGTACTATTAAGGATTTCTCTCATGACAATACCGGTATCATTGAAGTCCAGAATAACTCTTACCGTACAAGGTTCATAATTATCATATTCAATTTGAACCTCAGGATATTGAAAAGCGGAATGCAAAGCACCGTCCTCAATAAGTTCATCCCAATATTGATTAAATTCTTCAAAAGAATTAACTGTTAAATATAAGTCTGAACGAAAAGAATACAAAGCCTCTTGGGTGGCATAAAAAAGATCCTGAGTACTTCCGACAGAAATTGCCTCTTCTGAACCGATTGACGACAATCCGCCTTGCATGTTTTTAGGCGTCTGGAGAACACCCGGAAATCTGCTTTCAACTGCATAAATAATTTCATCAATGTTTTTGCTCGAAAAACAAGAAGACACAAAAACCGAGGCAAAACAAAGAACAAGCGCAAGAAATCTAACGAATCGTCGCCTCGAAATATTTCTTCGATAATGATTTTTTGTTCTGTTGCTCAATGGTGCCTCCAAACACTGGCTATTAACTATAGTATTTAGGATATCACATATGTAAAATTAAAAAGTTAATAATCAAACAATCTTTTTTGAAGAACTCACTTATCAAAATGGAATTTTTCTATTCTCATCATAGACTGTTTTCGCGTCGAATAGTCGAGAATAATCAACATTTCGAATGGTATCACCGTTAAGAACCGCTCGATCAAAATACAAGTAATTGTCTCCGTAGATGTAGTATGGCGTAGGTCCTACACCAAAAAATATCCTGAAACCATTGTTTTTGAGATATACGCATCTTGGATCTGAGCCCTTTATAAAGTCACCGTTGGGGTATACCAATATATTGACTGGACCGACGATAGGCGAAATTTGATTAATCCACTTTTGAGTATCGTTCTCAATTGTTTCCTGCTCGCAGCTATTTGCGTTGATATAACCATAAGTAGAAGAAGCAAAAACCCATCCCGTCGTATTGAGTCGACTAATAATGTTAATTACCTTATTCTGATTATCCAGTATCTCCTGATTTGATAAGGATATAGTCGGCTGTCCGACAGCTGTCAATGCGTTATTTCGGTCATCTATCTGATCCTCATGAATAATATAACCAAACACACTTTCATATCCGCTGAAAGAAATGATACCCTTTTGACCGTTATATGAAAAATCCGGATGCTCTTCCACAAACGCATCCAAGATGCCGATTGCTTCCGCCGTTCTACTAATAACGGTCTGTCCTGAGATATTAACGAATTCACCGCTAACTTGATTTTGGTCGTTGATGACCAGTCTAGAGCAGAACCCTTGACCCATCTGATATGCAGAGTAATTGAAATTTTCAAGGATTATGACCAGTGGCTTCTTACCTTGTGGAACATATAGCGCGCGATCTTGCAAAACAATCGGATTAGTCAAATCAACCATGTCTTCAGGATTAACTAAAACGTAGTTTTTGTCATAAAGAGATTCAAGAATACTACTAAATTCATCTCTTGTCAGGTTGTAAGCATCGACTGAAGACGATACCGAACTGGAAAATGCGACTTCTTCATCCGCAATTAATGGCTTTACACATATCACTTCAACAGATCCAACATAGGGCTCAAGCAAAGAAGTATTTGAAGTCGCCTCTAATAATTTATTCTGAACCCGTGCATCATCGGGGAATATACGAATCATCTCGGACAATATTTCTTCAGCAGTGTAATAATTAAAGTTTTCGATAAGTTGTTCTGTTTGCTTCATAATCGGATCGTACATTTCTTCCTTAAGGGTCGCTAATCTCGCCTCCGAAAAATTCATCACGTAACCGTCTGCCATCGAAAGAATATACTCATATTGCTTTGCTGCTTCAATGTAGTTCTTTTGTGAGAAATAATTCTCTGCTAACTGAACATCTCCTCGGAACAGTTCAATGGCCGATAATTCATTTTTTAGTTGACCGGTCGTTGCAGAAACATTGGAATAATCACTGATTTGATCAAAAATAAACACAATAGTCGGTTTTTCAATCGACCCTAATAGGTACTCTCTGGCCAAATCATCAAGCCACGTCGACAGTCGAGCACCGGTAAGCTCTTCCAAACCCTCTAAAAATGCCCGATCATCTGCAGAGGGAACATATCGTTCATAACGTATCTGCGTCATAATTCGAGTCACTCGCTGCTGAACTACAGACTCTATGTCGGAAAGAACTTGTTTTTCCAGTTGGACAGATTGTTGACGGTCAGGGTTAACGCGAACAATACTTTCATGTATTTCTCTGTAGATACGAAGTGCCTTTGAGTATTCTCGATCTTCAAGAGCTTGGGTAAAATCGGTCAGGACACGAGATAACCGATTGTTACTAACATGAATTATTCCTATACCTATTGCAAAAACGAGCAATATTGCGACACCGATGATAACAATCGATAGTCTGAGTTTTGACGAGCCACGTTCGAGCTTCGGGTCAATTCCGAAATATCCGTTCAAACTATACATCTCCTAATGTAATCTGTCGGAAGTCCAAAGTTTTCTCCTTTAGGTAATAACCTACGGATGGTGTCTTTCGAATTCTGTAGCGTTCCGGGTCCGTCATTCCGCTGAATTGAAGCGGTATCAAAGCAGATAGCTTACTTCCCTTTTTACTGACAATAACCTGGATACCTTGAGACGAGCGTGTCGTTTTCAATGGGATTAATGTCGAATTAAATACGACTACTTTGTCCTGATTTGTTATAGCCGTAAAATCGGTATCTTCAAAAATGTGGTGTGCCGCGATGACCAAAGAGCCCTCAAAACAAGCATGTAGTAATTTCTTACGATTCTGCTTGGTCTCATATGCTTTAAGAGGCACTTTCGAGATTTTGCCATTTTCATATCCGAACAAGATGTCTCCTTGGTAGTCTTCGGTTACAACCATATATATTATACGCTCGCCATCTTCCATGTCCAGAATGTTCGGAAGATACCCTCCAAGTTCAGAGGGCTTTGTATCCGCCAATTCGAATATTTTCATCTTATATGCAACGGCTTTATCCGAAAAGAAAATGACCTCGCTTTTGTTTTTGCTTTCCTTTTCGATGATAATATTATCTTCGTCTTTGGTTTTCAGTTCGCCGGCACTTCGTAGTGACGTAAGCGGAATTTTCTTAATATATCCATGTTCAGTCATGAATAATTTTAGATTGTAATCTTCAATCATCTTGTCTGCAGAAAAAGTAACGGCTTGCTCAATATGAAGCAGTTCAGACTGACGAGGTTTGCCGAATTTCTTGGCGACATCTTCTAGTGTCTTGATGATTAAAGCATCCAGACGCTTGGGTTTACTCAAGATATCGTTCAAATCTTCAATCTCCTTGATGAGATTTTCACGGTCCGCCGTGCGGTTCAAGATGTACTGTCGGTTAATATTGCGAAGCTTGATTTCCGCGACATACTCTGCTTGCAAAGCATCTATGTCAAAACCTTTCATCAAATTCGGAACAACATCAGATTCAAGTTCAGTATTCCTGATAATTGAAATAGCTCGGTCAATGTCGAGGAGGATCTTTGCTAAACCGTCGAGCAAATGCAGCCGGTTTTGTTTGCGTTCCAAATCATATATGATTTCTCTTTTCTGGCAAGCTCTTCTCCAAGACAACCATTCCGCGATGATTGACTTAACGCCAAGAACACGAGGCATGCCATTGATTAAAATATTAAAGTTACATGAAAACGTATCCTCAAGCTTCGTAAATCTGAAAAGTTTAGTCATCAACTCGTCGGGGTCTGTTCCGCGCTTATACTCGATAGTAATACAAAGGCCGTCCAAATCGGTCTCATCTCTTACATCCGAGACTTCTTTGACTTTTGAAGAACGAACCAGCTCGCTGATTTCATCAATAATGGCTTCAGCTGTAGTAGTATAGGGAATTTCGAAAATTTCTATCATGTTCTGTTTGCGGTCAACACGGTACTTCGACCGAACCCGAACCGCACCGCGACCTGTGTCAAAGACCTGCTGCATGGCATCATCGTCATAAAGGATGACACCTCCGCCGGAAAAATCCGGACCCGGCATAATTTCCATCAACGACACCATCGGATCTTTCATGTACGCAATCGTTGCACGGCAAACTTCTTCCAGATTAAAAGAACAGATATTAGATGCCATACCCACTGCAATACCTTGATTGCTGTTAACTAATATAGAAGGAAAAGTGGCCGGAAGCAGCGTTGGTTCCTTCATTGTGGAATCATAATTATCAATGAAATCGACCGCGTTACGATCCAGACCTTTGAATAGTTCCTCGCAGATTTTATCGAGCTTAACTTCTGTATATCTTGAAGCGGCAAACTGCATATCGCGAGAATAATTACGACCAAAATTACCTTTTGAGTCAACATATGGATGCAAAAGTGATCCATTGCCGCGAGTAAGTCGAACCATCGTCTCATAAATGGCCATATCACCATGAGGATTCAACTTCATCGTTTGACCGACAACATTTGCAGATTTGGTTCTCGTCGACCCTAATAATCCCATTTTATACATGGTGTATAGTAGTTTGCGGTGAGATGGTTTAAATCCGTCAATTTCCGGAATGGCACGAGACACAATAACACTCATCGCATAAGGCATGTAATTACTTTCAAGTGTATCCGTAATTAATTGCTTCTCAATAATTGCAGGCTCGCTACTCTCAGAATTACTGATATTTTTAAGAGATTGTTTTGCACTATCTTCTGAAGATGGATTCGAATGCTTTTTCATGATTCACTCCGATGTATATATTCGTTAATAAGTTAGTTGTATAAAAAGACAGACCACATTTAGCCAACGTCCAGCTGGTCCAGATAGAGATGACCGTTTTTCTCTATGTGGTTCTTGCGTGCTTGAAGATTATCTCCCAAAAGCATATCAAATGTTTCCGATGTGGCCTTAACATCATCAGAGAGCACTTCAATCAGTCGTCGTGAATTCGGATTCATTGTCGTCTGCCACATCATCTCCGGCTCGTTCTCACCTAATCCTTTTGATCTTTGAATTGTCAGTTTCTCAGCGGGGTATTTCGCAAGAATGGCGGCCTTTTCTTTCTCATCGTAAGCGAAAAAGGTTTGCTCCTTTTTCTTGTCCCGATATGTAATTTCGAACAAGGGGGACTCCGCTATAAAAACCTTCCCCTCATCGATGAGAGTCGGTGTCAGCCTGTATAGCATGGCCAGAATCAATGTTCGAATCTGAAATCCGTCTACATCGGCATCGGTGCATATAATAATCTTATTCCAGCGAAGCATATCCATACTGAAAGAAGACAGATCTTTGTTATGCTTTGTGCTGATTTCGACGCCACAACCCAATACTTTTAATAGATCCACGATAATTTCACTCTTAAAAATGACGTTGTAGTCCGATTTCAGACAATTAAGAATCTTTCCGCGCACCGGCATAATGGCTTGAAAATCTGCATCCCGACCCATTTTGCACGAGCCAAGAGCCGAATCACCCTCAACAATATAGAGTTCCCTTCGCGAAACATCCTTCGTTCGACAATCAACAAATTTTTTTACACGATTGTTAATGTCGATTGAACCCATAAGTTTTTTCTTGACGTTCAAACGTGTCTTTTCCGCATTTTCACGACTGCGTTTATTGATTAACAGCTGCTCAATGACGCGATCTGCATCGAGCTTATTTTCAATAAACCATACTTCGAGCCTCTGACGAATCAAGTCCGTCATAAAATCTTGAATGAACTTATTGTTGATTGCTTTCTTCGTCTGGTTCTCGTAACTGGTTTGCGTGGAAAAAGAACTTGTGACCAAAATTAAACTATCTGAGATATCTTGAAAAGTAATTTTGCTTTCATTGTTTTTGTATTTATCGCGCAATCGTATCTGACGATCAATTTCTGCAGTAAAAGCATTTCTTGCCGCTTTATCTGGAGCGCCGCCATGCTCAAGAAAACTGGAGTTATGATAATACTCAATGCGGTTAATCTCATTATTGAAACAAAAAGCTACTTCTGTCCTTACTTTGTAATCGGACTTATCAGACCGATCTCTACCTTGACCGTTACCCTCAAAATAATGCGTCTTGGTCATCGCGTTCTCACCGCTTATTTCCTCGACATAACCGGCAATCCCGCTGGGATAACAGTAAACATATTCTTCTTTGGTCTCATCATCCATCAGGACAAAGGTCACGCCGCTGTTAACCACCGCTTGACGCTTCAAAATCGTCTGAAATGACTCCAACGGAATCAATATCTCTGTGAATACTTCCCGATCCGGTTTCCAGCGTTGAACCGTTCCGGTCCGCTTAAAACGTGTCTCTTCTTTCTGAAGCTCACCACACACCTCACCTTTTTCAAAATGAAGAGCGTATTTATAACCATCTCGATAAACCGATACATCGAAAGACTCGGATGCATATTGCGTAGCGCAAGCACCCAAACCGTTAAGGCCTAAACTAAATTCGTAATTTTCACCGGTATCATTGTTATACTTACCGCCGGCATAAAGTTCACAGTAGACTAATTCCCAATTGTATCTGCCCTCTTTTTCATTATAATCGAGCGGAATGCCTCTCCCGAAATCAGACACCTGAATTGAGCCGTCAGAATAACGTATGACTTCGATGCGATTGCCATAGCCTTCACGCGCCTCATCTATCGAGTTCGATAGAATCTCGAAAAAGGAATGCTCGCATCCCTCCAATCCGTCTGATCCGAAAATAACGCCCGGACGTTTGCGAACGCGATCCGCACCTTTGAGTGATGTAATGCTTTGATTGTCGTAGACTGCTTTTTTTGGCATGTCTCTCCTCCGAAAAATGAACTTATGGTTGCGTTGCGAGAACACCCAAAGATAGGTTATCACAACAACGGCTTGATTACTGCTAACAAATCCTAACAATCTGATTTCAAATCGTAGGATTACGTCGGACAATACTGAGTATTTTACACCAAGTTTGGAATAGACGAATAAAAAAAGGATCGTCTAAACGATCCCTTGGTGAGCCTAGGAGGACTCGAACCTCCGACCCACAGCTTAGAAGGCTGTTGCTCTATCCTGCTGAGCTATAGACCCAAGATGACTTTGGCGGCCTCTCGACCGCCAAAGAGTGGAGCGGGTGATGGGAATCGAACCCACGTGATCAGCTTGGAAGGCTGGAGTTCTACCATTGAACTACACCCGCAAATAAAATAAACCAGTCGTAAAGTCATCAAACTTGCCTTGATATAATACAACAACATTTTCGCCTTGTCTATACTAAATCAGGCGTCATCGAAAAAGTGATGTCCGGTATGTCCGTTAATCGAATTCAGGAGAAATCACTATCGAGAATAAAAAAAAGGCCGATGCAAAGCATCGGCCGAAATGACAAATTACGGAGTTCTTAAGTCGTCGTATCGGATAAATAATCCCCTGAAACATAATAACCATCGTCAAGCTTATACCAGTTACCATCGGTCTTACCGATAACCACCACCTGCATATTCTTAGAAAGAGCAGCAACTTGATCATAATCCTTGCCGGGTCCCTTTCGGACTTTAAGATATCCGGAATTAACCTTAACGTACTTGGTAAGCGCCGGATCAATCGGGGTAATCGTCCATGTCTCAACTTCATCATTCGAAGGCAAGGAACCGGAAAATACAATTGTCGGAGCGGTTGTAGTTGTAGCAAGCGTAATCATCTGAGAGGGAATAGAAGATTGACTGCTATTGCTCGCGGAGGCCTTCGCTTTATCGTCCTTCTTGCCGCAAGCCGCAATCGAGAAACCGAGAGCGAACACCAATGCAGAAACGGTGATCACCTTGATGAATTGAGCCTTATGCATGAATCTAAACCTCCCATATACAAGTTAATATCAATAAGGTAGAAATATCATACTTATTATAGCGCTAATAATCAAATCATCCTATACATATTTTGAAAATTCATTCGTCTAATATGGTATTGTCATGAAAATCCGGATTTATCAGCGCATAAGTATTGTGGTCCTCCCATCGACCGTTGATCGCCATGTAATCTTTATTTAGCCCTTGACTCATGAAGCCGGATCGCAAGATGGTGCGATTAGATCTCTCATTGCGTGGCATCACATCCGCTTGAATTCGATGTAAATGCTGCTCCGTAAACATATATTTGCATCCTGCCCTTATCGCTTCGCTCATGTATCCGAAGCCAACTATATCTTTATCTAAATGATATCCCATGAAACATGATTGCATCGCACCTCTGATGACTGATACAAATGATAGTCTGCCAACCACGCGCACCGGCGAGTCTTTGAGAAATATCCAAAAACCAAATTGCTCTGCTAATCGAAACGAACGCAAATCATATTTCAAATATTGCCGCTGAACTTCAAGCGAAAAATATGAATCATCATGAATTTGTTGAAACGGTTTATGATAATCTCGATTTCGAAGGAGATAATCCGCTACTTCTTCAGCATAAGAAGAAGGCAATATTCGCAAAAAGAGTCTATCGGTTTCAATTTCATAAAACGGACGCTTTTCTTTAGAATAGAACCGCATAATCAACACCCCGTAACGATTAGACTAACATTTGAATTATATCATTAAAGAAACGCCCGCCAAAGTGTTTCGAGATGGTGATTGTTGTATAATAGAGATGATTAGCCTTATAATTTGAAAGGAACATAATTATGAAACATGGCTTAATTCGTATCGGGTCCTGCACGCCAAAAGTCGTTCTGGGCGATCCTCTTCGCAACGCCGAAATAATTGTTACCGAAGTCACCAAGGCTTCCGCAGCCGGCGTCTCGGTCTTATGTTTTCCTGAACTGTCATTGACAGGGTACACATGTTCCGATTTGTTTCTTCAGAAAATATTGCGTGCGCAAGCCGTGGCATCATTGATAAAAATCGTCGAAGACACAAAAGATATTCCGATTGTGTTCACGGTCGGTCTGCCAATTGCATATCACTCAAAGCTTTATAATTGCGCGGCAGTAATTTGCCACGGTCAAATTCTGGGATTTGTTCCCAAAAAAAACATCCCCAATTTTGGCGAATTTTACGAACGTCGACACTTCAGCGCCGGCCCGTCTTCGGGGACGATTCAATTCAACGGACAATCCTATCCTTTTGGCAGCAATCAGATTTTTGTTTGTAACGACCTGCCCGAACTTCGCATATCTGTTGAAATATGCGAAGATTTATTTGTTCCGTCTCCACCCTCTTCTTCTCATGCCGCATTCGGTGCTACCGTAATACTTAACCTGTCAGCCAGCGACGAATTAGTCACAAAAGCCGAATTTCGTCGTGATCTTGTCCGCATGCAATCGGCAAGATTAATATGCGCCTATGCATATGCCGATGCAGGAACCGGAGAATCCACGACCGACATGGTCTTTGCGGGGCATAATATCATTTCAGAGAACGGTAAAGTTCTTTGCGAGTCAACGCTTTTTTCTGACGGATTGATCTTTCAAGATATCGATATTGAATTACTGACGCAAGACCGCTTGAGACAATCGACTTTTCCGGATCTAACCGCTCAACATTTAAGCTCCGATTACATTCGTACGGATTTTTCATTGCCCAATATTAAGGCTTCACGCGATACCGTGCGTCTCTTTGACAAACATCCATTTGTTCCTTCGGATCATTCAGATCGCGACAAACGATGCAATGACATACTTAATATCCAAGCACACGGTCTGGCCAGACGCCTGTCCCACACAAACTCTAAATCGGCCATCATCGGTGTATCCGGTGGCTTAGACTCGACACTGGCACTGATCGTAACCATACGTGCATTTGATATCCTTGGCCTGCCACATAAAGGCATCTACACGATAAGTATGCCGGGCTACGGCTCAACTTCTCGTACTCGTGAAAATTCAGAAATTTTTTCGACCAAGTCTGACACAACATTTATGACCATACCCATACATGATGCCGTCGCGCTTCATTTTAAAGATATCGGACACGACCCAAACATACATGATGTTACTTACGAAAACTCACAGGCACGCGAGCGCACCCAGATTCTGATGGATCTTGCTAATCGATTTAACGGACTCGTTATTGGGACCGGCGATCTGTCAGAACTCGCATTAGGTTGGGCGACATACAACGGGGATCACATGTCGATGTATTCGGTTAATGCTTCGGTTCCGAAAACCTTGGTCAAAGATCTGGTGCTATTCAGCGCAAGGCAATCCGAACCGGATATTGCCGAGGTTCTTTGTGATATCGCCGCAACTCCTCCGAGTCCGGAGCTCATACCGCATGACAATGACACCATGACTCAGATTACCGAAGATTTAGTCGGTCCATATGAATTACACGATTTCTTCCTCTATTATTTTATAAGATACGGCTTTTCTCCATCAAAAATTGCATATATGGCTACTTTAGCTTTTATGGATACTTATGATTTCCAGACTATCGTGAAATGGCTCAAAGTATTCATAAGGCGATTCTTTTCCCAACAGTTTAAACGGTCATGCCTGCCTGACGGTCCGAAAGTCGGTTCAGTATCTCTGTCACCTCGAGGAGATTGGAGAATGCCAAGCGATGCCTTGGTAGACGCATGGATGAAAAGCATAGAATCATTATAACCCTTTTGTTTTCGCCAAATGGCGGATTAGTGGCCTATACACATTTTCGAAATTAACAGGGCGTCAGCATCAATGATTTCTCAAAAATGCTAACGCCCAATTCATCGTGCAAAAATCTTATCGTCACTACTCAAGTTGAAGTTTCTTTACAGCATCTTCAAGCGATAAACCGGAAAAATCTTGAGCGCGAATGTAACGCGGACTTTTCTTATCATCAGCAAAAGCACCGACGACCATCCCCGGCAAAGCACTCTCCGGTGGGTTGGGCGCATTAGGCCCCCCCATGTCGGTCCGACACCAGCCCGGATCGACGACCGCTATCATGACATCCGTACCATCAAACTTGCCGCCAATGTCCATAGTAAACTTATCAAGAGCCGCTTTACTGGCAGAGTAACCGGCCTGCTCCGGTTCATTTTGGATACCACTTGTCGTATTAATTATTCGACCAAATCCACGAGCTTTCATTTGCTTTAAAAAATGATAGCTTATCATAGCAGGAGCAACGGTATTCACCTTAAAACTGACCTCGAAGTCATCAATCGGTGTGTTCAAAAAATCACTATGATATCCGATTTGTAATCCGGCATTATTAAAAACAACATCAATGACAATATCCATTTCATCCAGTGTTTTGAGCATGGACTCTACTTCTTCGACACTTGAAAGATCACACTCTATAGATCGAGTTTGGATTCCTTTAAACTCAAGTTGTCGAGAAAGACTTGACGTGCCCGATAAAGATCTGCTGTGCAAGACTAAATGACATCCTTGATCTGCCAGGTACTGTGCCATCTGGTATCCTAAGCCCCGGCTTGCTCCCGTAATAAATGCCCATTTTCCACGCAAATTAATCATGGCAACCTCCAAATATCATTCATTCCCGACAAGTATAACCCATTATAAATCCGGATCAAATTTTAACGGTTCAACAGAATCTTCTTTCCGAATTTCACTATCATTCGGAAAATGTAATTCTGATCGATTAAGACGAATTTCATCTATATCTATCGCTGCTGTTTCATTAAGCACTTCCGCTTTTGACTCTTCCATCATTTCCATTCTAAGTCTGACCGGGATGGGTTTTTGAACGGGATCACTTGTCAGCGGAGCCGAAGTCTGAGGAGCACCTACCACTTGATTGTCGAGTAATGAGAGCGAATCAAGATTCACCGGCCGCACTGATGGGTTATGTCGGATCATCACCGGGTTAACATATTCTTCTTTATCGACTGAATTATGGTTTGATGAAGGATGATCATGTTCGCTGATCTTTTCGTTAATCCCAAGATTATCTCCAAAAATGACAGGCGGAATTATTGAAGTCTTTTGATTCATTACTTCTCCTGAATCTTGCTCGTCGTAGGGATACGAGTAAAGTTCGTTTTCCGGATCAGAAGACATTGTGTCATATCCCTCAAAGTTAACCTCCTCCTCTTCCACACCGCTCATACGACTCTTTATGAGCAGGATAATTATTGCTGCAATAAGCAATAACACAAACAAACAAGCGGTGTAAAACAATAAGGTTAAAGGATTTCCAAAGTCAGACAGCATTGCGGCGAGCGACAACGGATTAGTATCCGAAATACTCTCTGTTGGCGCTTCAGTCTGCGACTGTGTCGGCAGAACCGTGGTCGGTACAGGCGTCGGTTCCATCGTCGGAGTCGGCAAAAGAATCATTACCTCTCCGCGATAAGGCAATATTAGTTTTTGCTCGGAATCGTAATAGAAATAGCTTCCAACGCCATCTTCACCCATAAGAAATACAAGAATTTGAGGGCTTTGCGGGTCGCTGATTAATCGATAAGCAGTGATGATCTGTGACTCATATTCAAAATCAAAAGCCTCGTAACCTTTCGGAATAGGTGTTGATGCATCCGGAGAGATAAACACGAGGCTTCTTTCGGCTTGCGTGTAATAAATATATGGCATTACAGAGGAATTTACTTCATCATAAATAAAATAGCGCTGGCCTTCATCGGTAAGCAGGGATACAAGGAGCAAAATGGTCTGATTGGGCAATACCGTCTTGATAACAGGAATATCGACTCCTTTATACTTTGCAGTAGTTAAGGAAAAACCTTCCATAATTGTGGTTTCATCATCAAAATTCAGTATCACAAACTCCTGATCACGATATGCCATTAATGGTAAAGGAACCGGCGAAGGGGTCGGCGATGGTGTCGGCCCCTGTGCTCGCGTGACGAGTATCGAATATACTTTTGTGGCACCGTTTTCTGCTTTTACCGTAATCTTGACCGTATTATCACCCGGCTTTAGGTTATTCTGCACCCCATTGAGTGATATCGTAGCCTTGGTATCCGCCGGAACAGCGGATACGGTAATTTTTGATACGGTTTCTTCTACTGTCATTGAATAAGAAGTTTTTCCCGCGGAAAATGAGGGCGATAGCGTACCCGGAGAGACCTGAAGTGAGCTGAGATTATTCTCGGAGGATTTGGGAACCGGTTGGACGATATTCACAGAAGCAGAGGCTGATGAATCAATATTATCGACCTCAAAATCGACTAGAGATATTGTTGCACTACCGGCAGCCAAGCAAGTAAAGGATGCGCTAACTACTCGAGTACCGCTTGGGATGGTGGCATTATATGCTGTAAACCAACTATTTGCTACCGAAGCGTCCCACGTACCTGATGAAAATCCGCCTTGCGTAATCGAATCCAATCTTAACAAAGTCGCATCGTAAGAAAAGCCGCCGGAAAAGCTTTCATAGGTTCCTTCGGGACCCGAAATAGTCACCACCGCGGTAATCGTACCACCCACCTCGGAGTTTCCGGATATGCTAAGTGAAGGTGATGCCGAAGCGGATAGTTTTTCTATCGGCATAAATGATAGCAGAATACCCGAGATAAGCAACATTGCCAATATTTTCATAAATCTGATTTTATTCATCTATTACCTCTCAATACAACGGGGTTACTTTAATAACATGTTTAGCTATTAACGTCAAATCATAACTATTTACGCGGCCATCATTATTCACATCCGCCGACTGAATTGATGAACCGGAGAAAGCAAGTTCTTTAATGACATACTTTGCGATAATTGTTAAATCATATGAATTAATTCGACCATCTCCGGATGCATCTCCAATCACTGAAATAATGTAATAATTCACCTGCTCGCCCGCGGCATTTTTCACCTTAAAAATATCGCCGGTGCACATGACGGCATCCAAAGCCTTGGGCGCTCCGGTAACATCAAAGAGCTCAACGACATAGCCTTCATTCGGGATGATCGTCGCTAAAAAATCATTAATAGACTGCTTCTCGTGAACGCCTCTGATATAGGCACCTTGAACCGTGTAGGTAGTCGTGAACTGCGGCACCTGAGTCTCATCCATTCGTACCACATTAATGGTGTAGGTTTTGACGATTCCGTTCTGTGCAATCACAGAAATGTCAATCGCATTAACACCGACACTAAGCTCGCAAACACCGAGACCGCTGACTGTTGACAATGTTGAAGCCTTGATTGCGGATACGTTAATGGAGGTGGTGGCGCTACTCACAAGAATATCATACTGTAAGATATTGGGATCAAAAGATGGCGTCAGCGGAATACCCTCGACCGATAAGCTCGTCAGCCAATTGTTGGGATTACCAAGCTTTGCCGGAGGGGGCACCCGGGACTCGGGCATATTTTGGTATATCGGAATCTTGAATGTTAGCACTTGCTCCGTAAGAGGTAGCGAACCGGGACAGGTATAAGCGGATTTAAGTTTTGTCGCTTCAGAAGCCGCGGCTTCAATATTGGTCATATATTGATGGTTATAAAGTCCCCAAATCGGAATAGGTATCACGTGCCATTTTTGTAAATAGAGTGTATCCTGACCGACAGAAATATAACCAGCATCAATCCAGCTCGCACCACCAAGGATTGCTTTGTAAGGAGTATTCCAGGGACGTCCGTGATTCTTGGCCGGATCGGAAGATGTTGATTGGGCAAACCGGAGGGCTAAAGCGATCGGATCCGTTGATGATGATGCGCCAATATTATAAAAATTGTAGAATCCTTGATAATTTGGATAGTTGCCGGAAGCCGATCCACTGAAAGATCCATCGCCGAGCACCACTTCTTGTCGGACACGAGCCGCCAGAAAATATGGATTCACATTGTAAGTGATTGCTGCATCCATAAAGGCATCAGCGTAGGATATTGCGGCACCGGCGCTATTAACAATCTGAGTTGATGCCATTGTGGTTCCGGAAAGCATATTGACCACACCGTCACGGTTCTGAAGTGCCGGATCATAAGACAATTTCAAAAACTGAAATACCTGCGTGTCCGTCAAAAAGTTTCTGGGATCCATGTAGTATCCAATGATCCCGGAAGACGCATTAACCCATCCGCCGGCATCATAAACAACATATTGATTGGTTAACCAATTATAAGCATCCGCAATATTCGGCTGCCATCCCGGCAAAGACGCGTCATTTACAGTATGTGCTGATTTCCAAGCATCATTTCGTCCATTCCAAATAAGACTGCGACCAATTCCGGACTCATTCTGAACTACAGTGTTCCAATCCAGAGAAATCATCTGTGGCTCAAATCGCCATAACGGATATTGAGTATGGAGCATTCTTAAGTAGAATTTATAGGACTCAGGAAAATCCAGAATCATTTCCTCAAATGCCGGGTCTTCAGTATAAGCGACATCCAATACCACAAATGGTGCAAGAATATATCCGCTCTGTTGTACGCCCTCCGTATCCACAAATGTAATTAGATACCAGAGATCGGAATTATACGCCGTAACCATTTCCCCCGGAATCGGTTCACCCTCAACCATGACACGATGCCCGGAATTAAGCGTCGCGACTAAAGTGGACGCGGATGAAGTTGAAGATCTTACATTCGCTTCCTTTGCGGAAATCGTTGCGTTCAAAACGAGATCTGCAGAAACTTCTTGCATAGGCACAAGATAGAGCGACCCTAATATCACAATCGCAGACAAGAGCATAGCAACTATACGAGTAAAATTAGTATTTTTATAACTCGTACAAACTATTGAGCGCTTCATTATTACGGTAGTCGCATGAAAATTTCTATTAATTGTAACGCCCTCCAAGAATGTTGCTTTTATTGCATTTGCAATTATTTTACCAAAACGCCACTACAGTACTATTACAGTAAGATATCAGATATGCGGTAGTTTTGTGTGAACAAACAGTACTCATAGTTTTGAGGCAAAAAGCACTAGTCGACAAAAAAAAGCCCCGGGTTATCCGAGGCTTCTTGGTGGCTCACCGGAGGTTCGAACTCCGGACCCCCTGATTAAAAGTCAGGTGCTCTACCAACTGAGCTAGTGAACCATATGGCTGGGGTGGCAGGATTTGAACCTACGAGTGCGGGAGTCAAAGTCCCGTGCCTTACCGCTTGGCGACACCCCATCGAGCGGCCGTACCGCCAAAGGAATAGATATATATGGGGTGGAATATGGGAATCGAACCCATGACCTCTAGTGCCACAAACTAGCGCTCTAACCAACTGAGCTAATTCCACCATATCCGTACCATTAAAGGCACGAATGAAATTATATGTTTCAAAGAGATAATTGTCAACCGATTCAGTAATATAAGATAGTACAAAAGTCAAAATGCTTTCTCGAAAAGCTAATTCAGCATCTAAATTAAACGGCTACAATCCATTAACCTAACAAATAACGCCCAACTACAAGCGTTTGAGAATCGAACGTGCAACGTGAACACCGCTGGCTCCTGCCTGAGACAACCCTCTGGTAATTCCCGCTCCGTCACCGACTGCGAAAAAATTGGGCATCATCGTCTCAAGTTCATTCGAAAGACTCAGTCGGGCGCTGTAAAATTTGACTTCAACGCCGTAGAGCAATGTGTCCTGATTTGCTGTTCCGGGTGCCAATCGATCCAACACCTGAATCATCTCGATGATATTATCAAGGTGTCTCTTAGGCAAGACTAACGACAAATCCCCCGGAGTGGCATTCAGCGTCGGTTTTACAAAGCCCTGAGGCAACCGATGTCCGTTCGTTCGTCTACCGTCAAGCAAGTCGCCAAAGCGTTGAACTATGATACCTCCTCCCAGCATATTGGATAGTGAAGCGATGCGTTTGCCGTACTGATAGGGTTCGTTAAACGGCGTCGTAAAGCGATTGCTGACTAATAGCGCAAAATTGGTATTTTCGCTTCGTAATTCGGGGTCGGTATAACTATGTCCGTTAACCGTAATAATACCGTCGGTATTTTCAGTAACAACATATCCATAAGGATTCATGCAAAACGTCCGAACCATATCCTTGTATCGTGATGTTCTGTACAATAGCTTTGCCTCATACATCGCATCCGTAATTTCCTTGAAAACAATAGCCGGCAACTCAACACGCACACCTAAATCCACTTGATTATTAATCATCACCAACTTGAGTTTTCGGCATTGATCCTGAAACCATTCCGCACCGGAGCGACCCGGAGCCGCAATTAGATATTGACACTCCAAATCACCAATTGTAGTTTCAAGAACATATGAACCATCCGGCCTTCCGCTGATTTCTTTCACAACAGTACCGGTAATCAAATCAATCCTCTCATTCAAAAAGCGAAATTGGGATGAGAGCAGCTCGCGGTTTTTCTCCGTGCCCAGATGCTTACATTGCGCATCCATCAGATGAAGATCCAGACCGATTGCCTTTCTTCGAATTTCTTCGGCTTGAGGTGTGTTGGTCGAAAATATAACATCGGTCGCGCCAAATTGAGCATTTACGGAATCCACATACTCAATCAGAGACATCACGTCCTTATCCGATAGATACTCGTTAAGCCACCCGCCAAAAGCAGTCGTAAAATTGAACTTGCCATCGGAAAATGCTCCGGCACCGCCAAAACCACGCATAATCGCACATGGCTTACATCCAATACAATGATCAACTTTGTTCTCTATTATTGGACACCTTCGCTTCTCGACCGGGTGCCCCTGCTCAATCAGTGCAATCTTTAAATCCGGCCTCTTAACTGTAAGTTCATATGCCGCGAAAATGCCGGCAATACCCGCGCCGATTATCGCTACGTCATATTTCTTCATGGCTGTCATATAGTCACACTTTCTTCAACACCGTCAGACTGTAATATATCCTTATCATACTCGAATGGCGTCAACCCCTCAAATAGCTCAGGATTATTCGATTTTTGTATGCAATACACTTTATAAAACGCGGTAGTTATATAAGGAGTAATCCAGTACATCAGCAAACCAGACGTCATATAATTCAAAAAATACCAACCAATAAAAGTCAGATTCAGAAAAACCATTCGAAGCTTGATGCCTTTTGCTAACTTGATACTGAGATTAACTGCTTGATTCATTTTCAAACCGTCATACTCAGCAATAATAAATTCTGTAAATCTATACGCATATGCGCACCGAATAAACCAAAGATTGGCCAGAATCGGAAGGAGAAAAATTATAAGGATCAATAACATCGGAAACAAAATCAGCAATAAATTGTTATTTGAATTACCAAGCGAATCAAGAAATGGCAGAACAAAATAAAATATGATCCAAGGTACATATATTGCAACAAAAAACACAACGGAATTCAAAGCGAGTCTTATGTCTTTTGCAAACATTCCGGCGACTTGATTCAAGTATCTGCCCTTTTTAAATGAATAAAAAATTGATCCAAAACCATTATCGGGACTTTTACGAACCATATTAATCAGATAACGATTATATCCGACCGTAAGCGGTGCGATAACAAATATGCCGAATAAAACAATCAAAAGAAGAATCAGAAGGAATGATAAAATAAAAACTATAAATCCGGTACTCGCAAACCAGCTGTAATCGATTTGATGAGATTCGCTTTCTATAATAAAAGCGCCTCCTGAAACAAATAGAAATATTGTAGATGCCGTCACGATAAAAGTCACCGGTACAGAAATAATTAACGAATATATAAATGTTGCCAAAACAGCATTAATCGGGCTTCCATCTGTTAAAGAGTTCCAAGCCTTTTTGCGAATATCAGAATACTTCCACAAAGTTTTATCCTCCATTATTTTTACAACTACATTGAATATATCATATAAATCCGCAAGCTGCATCATGACGTAGAAGTCATCATTTATAGAGTATATTCTGCATTTAAAGGTATCGATCGTATTAAGAATAAGGAATCACATATAGTATTTGATTGTTAAGTATTTCGATTGCAGATTCATCGGTAAACTTTTCTTCAGGCAGATCCGAAAATTCATATTGCACAAAGGGTGTTATGGCATCGAACAACCTATCGAAGTGTTGTATAATGATTCAAGTTAATATAAAAATGCGCGAGGTTCATATGATTGAAGATGCCTTCATTACTTTTCCAAAAGGATTTATTGCAACCGGCATTCATGTCGGACTAAAAAAGACAAATGCTCCCGATTTTGCTTGTATCGCATCAGAGACGCCTTGTCATGTCGTCGGCGTTTATACGACTAACTTGGTTAAGGGGCACTCTCTCAAACGATCAATGGATCTTATAAATAGCAGAACTGATTTTCGAGCCGTATTAATCAATAGCGGCAACGCCAATGCCTGCATCGGTCCCCAAGGCGTTGAAGATGCTGATCTGATTGCGAGTAAATTTGCTAATTATTTCGGTTGTTCCGGCTCAGAAGTTCTTACGTTTTCAACCGGTGTCATTGGGCAGAGAATGCCGACCGAAATAATTCTGTCCTCTCTTCCTCAAGTCGTCAGCAGTTTAGGAAATACTGCTGAAAGCTCTCATGATGCAATGCATGCCATCATGACCACCGATACGGTCGAAAAGGAAGCAGCTGCTCAGATCGAATGCCATGCCGGAAAAGTGAGAATCGCAGCTATCGCTAAGGGATCCGGAATGATTCATCCCAATATGGCCACAATGATCAGTGTGATTACAACCGACGTTGATATGGATAAGGATCTCCTCTCGTCACTTCTTAAGAAAATTTCTCGTACCACCTATAATCGCGTCAGTGTTGACGGGGATACTTCCGTATGTGATTCCGTTATCATAATGGCAAACGGCCAAAGCGGCGTTCGCATAGAAGAAAATTCGGAGGCTTTCGAACTCTTTGAGTCTGCCCTTTATGACATTTGTGAAGACCTTTCTCGAAAGATTGCCGCCGACGGTGAAGGTGCTACGAAATTGATTGAGGTCAATGTCACGGGTGCTCCGACATCACAAGATGCTTACCTTTGTGTCCTCAGTGTCTGCCGCTCACCTCTAGTCAAAACCGCAATATACGGAGAAGATGCGAATTGCGGACGAATAATCACTGCTCTTGGATATTCAGGAGCTCAAATCAACCCCGAAATGATTGATATATTCCTTGGCTCACTGCCCGTATATAAAGATGGGTGTGCATTACCATTTGATGAAGAAGTCGCCAAAGATATCTTGAAACAAAAAGAAATCGGCATCGAGATTCATCTCAATGCCGGTGATTTCAACGATCGTATGTGGACTTGTGACTTCTCTCATGATTATGTCACGATAAATGGTAGCTACAGGAGTTAGTCTTCTCGTTGAACCAGATCAAATGTATACTTTTCAGCGTCATGATCGATTCGTACGAGTGACGCTTTTTCAAGTTTACCCATCAGATACATATCGGCCAAAGGATCTTCAAGTCGACGCTGAATGGTTTTTCGCAAAGGCCTCGCACCATATTTAGGATCGTAACCTTCACGGGCTAGCTGATCCTTAGCTTTTTCGGAAACCTCCAAAGCTATAAATTTTTCAGAAAGAGAGTGGGAGAGTTCTCTGAGCATCAAATCCACGATTGTGCGGATCTGTTCTGATGTTAACTCTCGGAATACAATAATCTCGTCAATACGATTCAAAAACTCCGGACGGAACATATCCTTGAGCACGGTTTGAACGCGGCTTTCTAATGCTACATGCCCTTCTGCACCGAATCCGATACCGTTGGACTTAAGAGTCGTTCCTGCATTGGAAGTCATAACTAAAATCGTATTTTCAAAATTCACCAATCTGCCGTGACTGTCGGTTAACCGCCCGTCATCCAGAATCTGAAGTAACAGGTTAAAAACGTCCGGATGCGCCTTTTCAATCTCGTCGAAAAGCAACACTGAATATGGTTTACGACGCACACGCTCTGTCAATTGTCCGCCGTCATCATAACCGACATATCCCGGAGGAGAACCAATCATCTTGCTGACTGTGTGGGCTTCCATAAACTCGGACATATCCAATCGAATGAGAGCATCTTCTCTCGAAAACATCGCCTCAGCGATTGCTTTGACGAGTTCTGTTTTACCGACACCGGTCGGGCCGACAAAAATAAACGAAGCGGGTTTGTGCTTCTTGCCAAATCCGGAACGGTTACGACGAATGGCTCGTGCTAAAGCACTTACAGCTTCGTCCTGGCCAACAACCCGCTCGTGAAGACGATCTTCAAGTTTTAATAATTTCTCAGATTCAGACTCTGAAATTCTCTGTATGGGAATTCCGGTCCACATCTCTACGACACGAGCAATGTCTTCTTTAGAGATAATAGTAGGCACAATCTCACTCTCAAGAGAAAATTGTTCTTGCTCAAGACGCAATAAAGTTGCCTTAGTTTCAGCTTGGATTTCATAAAGTTTTTGCTCTTCGATCATCTGCGGTGCCGATGCCTCTATCTTCTGCTCAACACCGGCTAATGCAATCTTGACCTGCTCGATTTCTAAACCGATCTGTTTGAGCTTAACCAAGCGAACTTCTTGAAGATTCGCACGGGAACCGGCTTCGTCTAACAAGTCAATTGCTTTATCGGGCAAAAAGCGATCCATAATATATCGAGTGGCAACCTTTACAGAGTATTCAATCACCTCATCGGAATAAGATACGTGGTGATGGGATTCGTAATAATCACGAATTCCTTTAAGAATCTCAATGCTCTCAGCTTCAGAAGGTTCATCAATAATAACTTTCTGAAAACGTCTTTCGAGTGCAGAGTCTTTCTCAATAAAGCGACGATATTCATCTAATGTGGTCGATCCAATGACACGAATCTCACCCTTCGCCAGGGCAGGTTTCAAAATATTAGCGGCATTCATGGCACCTTCGGCGTCACCGGCGCCCATAATATTATGTAGTTCATCGATGACAAGAATGATATTTCCGCTCTTTCTGGCATCATCGACGACACCTTTCATTCGGCTCTCAAATTGACCTCTGAATTGGGTACCGGCTACCATTGCAGTCATATCCAATAAATAGACCGACATATCCAATAATTTTGCCGGAACCTCCCCGGATGCTATTCTTACCGCTAACCCTTCGGCAATGGCTGTCTTGCCGACACCCGGCGCTCCCAGTATAGCCGGATTATTCTTGGTTCTGCGATTAAGAATCTGAACTACACGCTCTAATTCCTTCGCGCGACCGATAATCCGATCAATCTTTCCTTCTTTGGCTTTCATCGTCAAATTGGTACCAAATTGATCCAAAAATCTCAGTTTAGGTTCTTTCTTGCGGGAATTGGCGTTTTTATCCGCGGTCTTTCGCCCCGGATCACCGGACTCCGCATTTTTGGAAGAAGTATATGGCAGATTGTTATCGTCCTCAGGAGAAGAAAACGGAGAATCGGACTGCATCGAAGATTGATCTCCGATATCTAAAAATCCGAGGTTTGAAATATTCTCCTCCTCATATGGCATAAGTTCGCTGTCTTCATCCGAATCATCAGCGGAAAACATCTCACCATATGCCTCTCCCTCTTCACCCATTAACATTTTAAAGATATCTTCCGGCATCATGCTCTCCGCGTTAGCAGATGACATAACGTTATTAAGTCTTTCAGATAGTTTATCGATGTTAGATTCGTTGATACCTGATTTAGCGAACATCTCCTCGATTCCGCCAATTCCGGTCTCGTAGGCACACTTGAGACACAGTCCCTCTGTGATACGTCTGCCGTTATCAATGCGAGTCGTGTACACAACCGCTACGTTCTTCTTGCAAATGATGCATTTTGACATTTATTTATCCTTGTCTTCCTTTATTTTTCTCTTGAATGGCTTAGGTGCCGTAGCAATCTCAAGCCGGTCATTTTCAAGTCGCTTCGCAGAAGCTCTGCTCTCGTCGTGATTAGGCACGAGGTGTGCCTCACGTTCCAGTATTCGCTTGAGGTATTGTCCGGTATAAGAGGAATCGCATTTCGCGACCTCTTCCGGAGTTCCCTCGGCAACTATGAAACCGCCCTTATCTCCGCCCTCAGGTCCCAAGTCAATGATGTAATCAGCAGTCTTGATAACATCCAGGTTATGCTCGATGACCAAAACAGTATTACCATTTTCTGTCAGTCTCTGCAAAATGTCAACCAACTTATGCACGTCCGCAACATGCAGGCCGGTGGTTGGCTCGTCTAAAATGTAGAAAGTCTTACCGGTACTTCTCTTTGAGAGTTCAGTAGCTAATTTAACTCGTTGAGCCTCGCCGCCGGACAATTGAGTGGAGGGTTGACCTAACCGAATGTATCCCATTCCAACATCAACTATTGTTCTTAACTTCCTTGCGATTTTAGGAATGCTCTCAAAAAACGACAAGGCTTCTTCGACTGTCATATCCAAAACATCTGCAATACTCTTACCCTTGTATTTGACCTCCAAAGTCTCTCGATTGTAACGCCGACCTTTACATACATCACACGTCACATATACATCAGGCAAAAAATGCATTTCGATTCGATTCACGCCATCGCCCGAACACGCTTCACATCTGCCACCGCGGACATTGAAACTAAATCGACCGTTTTTGTAACCTCTGGACCTGGCCGCTTCTGTCTGCGCAAACAGTTCTCGAATCAAATCAAAACAGCCGGTGTATGTCGCCGGATTCGAACGCGGCGTCCGCCCAATAGGACTTTGATCAATAGCAATGACCTTATCCAACAGACTGGCACCCGAGAATTTCTTATACTTACCCTGTTGACGTCTTGCACCGTTAAGATCTCGAGATAATCGCTTCAAAATAATACCGTTGACCAAAGAACTTTTCCCGGAACCGGACACGCCCGTAATACAGGTCAAAACACCTATAGGGATACGAACATCAATGTTCTTCAAATTATTCTCGCTTGCTCCCGTAATCGACAGATACTGATCACCCATAGGTCGTCGAATCGGAGGAATCGGTATAAACCTCTCACCGCTAAGGTATTGTCCGGTAATCGAATCAGATATACGCTCCAACTCCTCAGCGGTACCGATAGCGACGACCTTCCCGCCTCTTTCACCGGCTCCGGGTCCCATATCAATAATCAGATCTGCTTCCCGCATTGTCTCTTCATCATGCTCAACGACCAAAACTGTATTGCCAAGCGCTTTAAGATGTCTTAGAGTGCCGAGCAACCTTGCATTGTCGCGCTGGTGTAAACCGATTGACGGTTCATCAAGAATGTATAACACACCCATCAACCCGGAACCAATCTGCGTCGCAAGTCGGATGCGTTGTGACTCTCCTCCTGATAATGTCGAAGCCGATCGACTTAGGGTCATATAATCTAATCCAACGTCAGAAAGAAACTTTAATCTGGCATGGATTTCCTTCAAAATGGGTTCCGCTATTGTCTTTTGACGACTGGTAAGCTTAAGATGGTCAACATAATTCAAAGCATGTACAATCGGAAGGCAAGTAAACTCGTATATATTGAGATTATTGATTCGAACAGACAAACTAACCGGATTCAAACGTGCGCCGTTACACTTCGAGCACGGATGAATCGACATATATTGCTCATAATAATCCTTCATGTCTCCCGACCCGGTTTCTCTATATCGCCGTTCGAGACTCGGTACAACGCCCTCCCACTTGCTTTTATATTCAGCACCGCGAGGATATTTGCTATAACGTGTGTCAACATCCAGAATCTCTCCGCCGTTACCGTAAAGTATAATGTCTCTGACTCCTTCGGGAAGATCCTTCCACTTAGTATCCAGAGAAAAATGATAACGTTTTGACAATGCCAATATAAACGCTCGTCCCCAGCTGGTCGGCTCATCAAAATTCCATCCGCCGGTTCGTATCGCACCCTCATTGATTGAAAGATTATCATCCGTAACACAAAGCTCAGGATCTATATACGAATGCGTACCCAAACCGGAGCAATCCGAACATGCGCCAAAAGGATTATTAAACGAAAACATTCTCGGAGAGGGCTCATCATAACTAACACTGCAACTCAAACACGCGTACTTCTGCGAAAACAAGAGTTCGAGCTCACTGTACTGAATGTCCCCGAATTCATCTTCATGCTCCGGAACCATGATATGCACTCGAACAATACCGTCAGCCATATTCATTGCAGTCTCAAGCGAATCTGTGAGCCGAGACTGAATATCCGATCGCATGATAATGCGATCTACCACTAATTCAATATTATGCTTTTCATTCTTTTTGAGAGGTATTTCGGCATCCAGCTCAAAAATTTCAGAATCTACGCGAACACGCGCAAATCCGGCTTTACGCAACTTATCGAAAAGTTTCGCATACTCGCCTTTGCGAGCCGAAACAAGTGGAGCCAGTATAACAAGACGCGTACCTTCGACATATCCATTAAGCGTATCAATAATCTGATCAACGGACTGCGTGGAAATCTCGAGTCCGCAACTTGGGCAATGCATCGTCCCGACACGCGCAAAAAGCAATCTCAGGTAATCATATATCTCGGTTACCGTGCCGACCGTCGATCTCGGATTCTTGCTGGTGGTCTTCTGATCTATAGATATGGCAGGCGAAAGACCATCAATTTGATCAACATCCGGTTTTTCCATCTGTCCCAAAAATAGTCTGGCATAAGAAGACAATGATTCAACGTAACGTCGTTGACCCTCTGCGTAAATCGTGTCAAAAGCCAGAGACGATTTACCTGATCCGGACAATCCGGTCAGCACCACAATCTGGTCTCTGGGTATATCCAGGTTAACATTTTTGAGGTTGTGCTCACGAGCTCCTCTAATTCTGATATATTGATCCATAACTAAATCCTCAAATAAATCCGAAAGTATGTTCTTGTTCCTGAATTAGTTTATCATAGTGACGAGAAAAAATAACCACGGACATACGCGAGATTTAAATTTTTACAATTTGTTCCCTTTAGCACTTGTCTGGATTTCTTTCGTATGGTATTATCCTTTCTGCATCAATAAAACGGCCCTATGGTCAAGCGGTTAAGACGCTGCCCTCTCAAGGCGGAATCAGGAGTTCGATTCTCCTTAGGGTCACCAACACACTCAAGCTATTGCTTGGGTGTTTTTTTTTGACAATACTCATAAAAAAGCCACACCGTACGATGTGGCTTGATGGCTTATTCTTCGTCCTCTTTATCTTCTCGATTCTCAATCTGAACATACCGTCTTCTCTTGCGAACGGATTTGTAGGCGGGTCTCATAATTCGACCACCGGAGACAAGCTCTTCAATTCGATGTGCACTCCATCCGGCGATTCGAGCACAAGCAAAGATCGGTGTAAACAACTCCGGCGGAATACCTAACATGGAGTAAATAAATCCGGCGTAGAAATCAACGTTAGCACAAACGATTTTATCATTCTTCTTAACGCGGTTGAAAACTTCCGGAGCCAAACGTTCCGTAAGCGTATACAATTCGTATTCCTCTTCGCGTCCCGCTTCATAAGCTAAAGAACGAGCATAATCGCGAAGCAACTTCGTTCTCGGATCGGAAACCGTATATACGGCATGACCGATACCATAGATTAAGCCCGAACGATCATACGCTTGTTTGCTTAATATCTTAGTCAGATAATCGCAAATCTCCATCTCATTGCGCCAGTTCTTAACTGAAGCGGCCAGTTCTTGCATCATAGCATAAGCTTTATTGCTTGCGCCACCGTGCTGTGGTCCCTTCAGTGATCCAATAGCCGCTGCTATGACAGAATAAGTATCTGAACCCGAAGAAGAAACACAGTGAGTGACAAAAGAGGAATTATTGCCTCCGCCGTGTTCTGCGTGAAGCACTAAAGCCAAATCCAAGATTCGCGCTTCTAAGTCCGAGAATTGACCATCAGGTCGAATCAGATACAGAATATTCTGAGCAGTATTATATTCAGGCTTTGGCGAATGAAGAAAAAGGCTCTCCTTCTCGACATAGTGGCGCCTGGCCATGTAAGCATGAGCAATCATAACCGGAAAACGCGCAATTAATTCTACGCATTGTCTCAAAACGTTAGTAACTTCCAAGGAGTCCGGATCAGCATCATATGAATACAGAGCCAACACGGACCGAGCCAATTTATTCATAATGTCAGGGCTTGGTGCCTTTAGAATCATATCTTCCGTAAAATTGTCCGGCAAGTCACGACAAGCCACCAAAAGTGCCTCAAATTCAGATAATTGATCGGCTGTCGGAAGCTCTCCGAACAAAAGCAAATAGGCGGTTTCTTCAAACCCAAATCGCTTGTGCTGGTAAAATCCGGACACGATATCGGATATCTCAATCCCTTGATAGAAAAGTCTTCCCTCAACCGGGATACGCTCGGCATCATCCACGATGTAAGACATAACCTCTCCCACTTCGGTTAATCCAACTAAGACACCTGTTCCGTCAGAATTTCTAAGACCGCGCTTCACGTTGAAACGCTCGTATAGGGCAGGCTCTATTTTAGACTGAACACTGGCTTTTGCAGCCATTTCCTCGATTATTTTCGTCTTATCTTGAGAAACATCTCTCATAGGCATACCTCCCTGGTGAATCGTAAATGCGCCAAAATCATCCTAAGGTTTTAGTGTAATTCAAAAGACCACCCGCAATGAGAATTTCGGCTTGTCGCTCTGATATAGAGCAAATTGTACGGAAAGAGTACCCTTGGGTTATATTTGTTACGGTAACAGTCTCATCTTTTGCAGCTGACCGAATCTGTTCCTGCGCGTTATCGATGTATAACTCATCCAACAGAGTTATTCTATCATAGTCTGAAAGATCTGCGAAAGTCAGTGGTAAAATGCCGTTATTGATAAGATTTGCCATGTGAATACGAGCGAAAGACTTCGTAATAACGGCTTTAACACCTAACTGTAACGGAGCCAACGCTGCATGTTCACGGCTTGAGCCCTGTCCGTAATTTGCTCCGCCAATTATAAACCCGCCCTGATTCTCCTTGGCGCGCTTCGGGAACTCGGGATCCGACGGCGTCAAGCAGTAATCTGCCAAATAGGGGACATTTGAACGATAAGGCAACAACTTGGCGTTTGATGGCATAATATGGTCCGTTGTAATGTTATCCTCCAACAAAGCCAAGACTTTGCCGGAAACATTTTCAGGCAACCTCGTATTGATCGGAAATGGCTTGATGTTAGGTCCTCTGACTACTTCGATCTCGTGGTTGTCGTCGGGCGGAAGAACAACAAGATTGTCATTAATTAAGAAAGAATCAGGCATCGAAATCACCGGTGGTTGACCACAATTGATTGGATCAATAACTCTGCCTTCAATTGCAGCCAATGTTGCGACTTCCGGACTCACCAAGTAGACGTTCGCTGATGCGGTTCCCGAGCGCGCGTAAAAATTGCGATTATTGGTCCGTAATGATATAGCATCTGTCCTTGGTGATTGGCCCATTCCGATACAAGGTCCGCAAGAACACTCCAGAATACGTGCGCCCGCCGCAATCATATCCGCCAAAGCACCACATTCTGCAAGCATATTGAATACTTGCTTTGAGCCTGGCGCAATGACCAAAGACACATCGGTATGAACCGTCTTACCCTTCAATAAGGCCGCAACTTTTAACATATCCATAAGGGAAGAATTTGTGCAGGAACCAATACAAACCTGATCAACTTTTAGTCCTTCAATTTCAGAAACCTTTACAACATTATCCGGCATATGCGGCTTAGCCACCATTGGGCTTAATGTCGAGAGATCGATCTCAATCACTTCATCATAAAGAGCGTCCGAATCTGCAGACAACGCAACATAATCCGATGCTCTGCCTTGAGCCTCAAGGAATTTCCTCGTGACTTCATCAGAGGGAAATATTGATGTAGTCGCACCAAGTTCAGCTCCCATATTCGTAATGGTGGCACGCTCCGGAACTGACAAATAGTCGATACCGTCACCGGCATATTCTACTATTTTGCCAACGCCACCCTTGACGGTCATAACGCGTAATACTTCGAGAATAATATCCTTAGCGGTAGCCCAAGGCGCCAGTCTTCCCTTTAACACGACCTGGGTCATTTTGGGCATGCTAAGATAATAAGGTCCTCCACCCATCGCAACCGCAACATCCAAGCCGCCGGCACCGATAGCTAACATGCCTATACCGCCGCAGGTTGGGGTGTGGCTGTCAGACCCCAGGAGTGTATCTCCCGGGATACCGAATCGCTCAATATGGACCTGGTGGCAAACACCATTGCCGGGCTTGGAAAAACGAATGCCGTGCTTTGCGGCAACGGTCTGAATATACTTATGATCGTCTGCATTCTCGAAACCGGATTGCAACATATTATGGTCAATATACGCTACGGAAAGCTTCGTCTTGACCTTCGGAATATCAATCGCTTCGAATTGAAGATACGCCATTGTACCCGTTGAATCCTGTGTAAGAGTCTGATCAATAAGAATCGATATTTCGGAACCGGCCTCCATTGAACCGGAAATTAAATGTGCGCTAATGATTTTCTGCGATATGGTCTGCCCCATAATACCGTCCTCCTCAACTAATCGATCATTAATTATCCGTTACGACAAGTAAATTTGTCAAGTGAATCCGCCCGGCTGAATCTACGATTCCTTTTAGATTTTAGAGTTATGACAGAAAAACCAACTCGCCGATTTCTACTGATTAATTACGTATAGATGGTAATTTCAGATTAATAATTTACTCGGAATTTTCCAATTGGAAATTCTTTTCATCGAATTCAAAAACTATAATCTCACGGAGGTTCTATCTATCCAATGTGAATTCTGCCTTCCGGAAAAACATTCGAGTATTCTTTGGGTTCTCTTAACGCAAGACTGACCGCAAAAGTAACCGGTCCGATTCGTCCGATAAACATAACCGGAATAATGAGAATTTTGCTCAGCGTAGATAAAACCGGCGTGTTCGCCGACGAGACGCCAACGGTTCCAAATGCCGATGCCGATTCAAACAAAAGATCTAAATAACTCATCTGCCCTAAATCTAGCGCTTCTGCTTCTGCGAAGGATAAAAGAATTGAAAGAAATAACACTAAGCCCATCGCCATAACCAGTATGGCAATAGCTCGCTGAACTGCCTCTCTCGGAATTTGATTTTTTCGAATCACAATATTGGTATCGCCTTTAATTTCTGCATGCATTGAATACAGCAAAAGCATGAAAGTGGATACTTTAACGCCACCACCGGTAGATCCCGAACCGGCACCGATAAACATCAACATGACAGAAATGACCTTGGACGAATCAATCATCGTGGTCATGTTGATGGAGTTAAATCCTGCCGTTCTCATCGTAACCGATTGAAAGAATGCATTTGAAAGGCGGTCTCCGGCAGCTAACAAGCCCATTGCACCTTCCGAAGTATTTGAGAACTCGGCCATAAGAAAAAATGCAGTTCCCACTATCAGAAGTATTCCCGTACCCAGTAAAGTGATTCGGCTATGCACATGGAGTTTTTTTGAATTAATAGCCGCAAAAATATCTCGCCAAACGATAAACCCCAAACCGCCAGAAATTATGAGAAATGAAGTCATCAATAATACGACCGGATTATCAGCAAATCCGGTCATACTTGAATATGGACCGAAACTCGTATCTCCCATCAAATCAAATCCGGCATTACAAAAAGAAGACACAGCATGAAATGCAGATTTTGAAAGTCCGGCCCGCCAACCAAACAGCGGCACAAATTGTGTTGCAAATACAAGCATACCCAGTAATTCAAAAGAAAGGGTCATCACTACGATTGACTTAAGAAGTGACGGCAATTCCATAAACGTGAAACTACCTGAACTTTCTTGAGCCAACAGTCGTGTTTTTAATCCGACTCGACGTCTGACGATTGTGAGAAAAAATGTCGTGATTGTAACTAATCCCAAACCGCCAATCTGGATTAATCCGATAACCACAGAACGACCGAACGAGGAATATGTCAACGCCGTATCCGACAACACCAATCCGGTAACACAAGTTGCCGATACCGAAGTAAATATGGCCTTCAGTGGCCCGACACTTCGCCCGTCAGCAGACGAAAGCGGAAGCAATAGCAAGACAAAGCCCATCATGATGATGAGCAAAAAACTACCAACAATCATTCTTGCCGGTTTAGATAATAGCCATCGAAAGAATTCCTTGGATTTGCTCTTTCGGACCAACATTTACTCTCTTACCATCTCTTTCCAGATTTGTTCGATACTCTTCGAATCACAAACCAGAGTTAGCATATCTCCGGCATGCATGACCGTGTCGCCTTTTGGTGTAATTACATCACCGTTGCTATTCACTACAACGACCTTGGAACCATTGACAAATCGATAGTCAGAAAGAGTCTTTCCGCAAGCTTTTGAACGAGCCGAAAGTTCAAATTCGACCAAGACGTATTTTGAACCTTTGATTTTGTGAACAATTCTAAGGCCCTTAAAATCAATCTCCTGCTCTATCATCTCAGCAAGAATTTGTGTGCCGGAATAGGATTTGTCGACACCAAAACGGGACATCACCTCAAGATTTCTGGGATTGTTTACTCTGGCAACCGCTACCGGAACACCACAGAATTTTTTAGCTATCTGGCAGGCGATTAAATTCGTCTCATCCTTGCCGGTTAATGCGACGATCATATCCGCACCTTTGCAAGCAGGTCCAAGTACCGCAAGAATTGAACCGTCACCATATATTACCGAAGCCGAGAGCTGATTTGCCATTCTATTCGCAGACTTCTCGTCTTGTTCGATAATAGTAACTTCATGCTCTTGCACAAATTCTCGAATCAGATAGTAAGCAACCTTACCCGCGCCGACAATAACAATCTTCATAAGCTTCTCCTCACGAAATCTGCGTAGCTAATACAAGCTTGTCGCCTTTTTCTATTTTCGTCGTCGGCAGCGCCAATATCAGATGATCATGGCGAATGATACCGAAAACATGCCGTCCGTCAGTATCTTCGAGGTCTCGAACACGACTTCCGAGCAAATCGGGGTCCGGTTCAATCATGCTGAACTTGACATGATGTCCAAGTACATTCTGATCACAAAACCCAACGACTTTCTCCTTACCCAAATCTTCAAGTTCGCCAATGATGGCATCCACTGTCAAAAGAGGAGACGATAAAGTGACATAGCCCATTTCATCAAATAGGTTGTAGCTCTCTGTCTCAAATACGCGAGAAATGACATGTTTGACATTAAATAATTCATGCGCGATCTGAGTGGCCATGAGATTCTGGTTCTCATTTTCACTGACGGCACATACTGCATCGGCCATTTGAACTCCCGCTTCTTTAAGTACATCTATATCAATAAAAACACCATCCACGGCGACCACATCTACACCGCGCTTCTTTGCAATGGATGTCGCATCCGGATCAACTAGTACAACATCGTGATCCAACTCTAATAATCGTCTGACTAATGCAAGTCCGGCCCTGGAAGCACCTAAGACGATAATTTGCATAACAATCCTCCCTTTTAATCACCCTGACTCATGTGTGTATGCTCTTGCATCAGCACATAAGACAAAATAGCCGCCGCCGAAGCCACATTCAGAGACTCCGCACGACCCGGCATTGGAATCTTTAACAGCATATCACAATTATCACTGCATTTTTGTGAAAGACCATGAGCCTCATTACCCATAAAGACAGCAACTTTACGCTCAAAAACAGCCTCAGACAAAGGACGCCCGGACAAATGCGTTGCCACTAATTGTACACCTGAGTTTCTTAATTGCAAGCACACTTCTTCGCATGAGACTTCTTGACGAACGCGAAGCCTAAAACAAGCCCCCATTGAAGAGCGAAGAACTTTTTCGTTATAAGGATCTGCGCATTGGCCGACGAGTATGAGTTCGGAAAAATCAAACGCTTCGGCACTACGCATTATGTTACCCAGATTGCCGGGGTCCGATACATTTTCGCATACCATGATTCGTTGAAAATGCGCATCGTCTGTTGTAGTCAGATATTTCGGTTCCGTGACTACCGCTGCAACCCCCTGCGGGCTGACAGTCGAAGAGATTTTTTCAAAGACCGGGGTTGAGACACAAAGAAACTGAGTATTTGTGAATACAGGAAATCGCTTGAGCCAATCGGCTACAAGCGACCTCTTTGATTCTTGATAAACGATGATTATCGGAGAGAATCCCGAATTCAGAGCATCTTCGCAAAGTCGCATGCCCTCAACGAAGATAACGCCTTCTTTGATGGCTGTCTTTCGGTTATGCAATGAACGAATGTATTTGATTTTCGGATTATCTTTTCCGGAAATCAATTGCTCTGAATTTATCATTGTCTTCTCTTATTTTGCAACCTTAACTTGCTCGCAAAGCGCTGCAAAGCCCTTTGGGTCAGTAATAGCGATATCGGATAAAACCTTACGGTCCAGAGCGATGTTCGCCTTCTTCAGGCCATCCATCAGGCGACTATAGGACATGCCGTTCATACGTGCTGCCGCGTTGATTCTCTGAATCCAGAGACGACGAAAGTCTCTCTTCTTATTTCTACGGTCTCTATATGCATACACACCGGACTTGAGGACTTGTTGATTTGCAACTTTAAAAAGCTTGCTCTTATGTCCGAAATAACCCTTAGCCTGCTTTAATATTTTACGATGACGCGCTCTTGTGCGAACACCTCTTTTAACTCTTGTCATATTTTACCTCCTGCATTCGACTGCATTCTTTCGTAATTGACTTATTGATACTATTACTTATTTGTACGGAATCATCTTCTTTATGATTTTGGCGTTACAGGGTTTCGCAACAAGCGCGCCACGAAGATGTCTCATACGCTTGGTGGGTCGCTTACTCAGAATATGTCTGCGGAAGGCTTGGAAATAAAGAACCTTACCTGTTCCAGTGACTTTGAATCTTTTCTTAGACGAACTGTGTGTTTTTTGCTTTGGCATCTGCCGATTCCTCCTTGTTGATTAATTCTTTTTTGGCGAAAGAAACATAACCATGTTTCTCCCTTCGACTCTGGCCGGCTTGTCTATCTGTCCACACTCGGCACAAGCCTGTGCAAACTTCTCCATGACTGGATATCCTTGAGATTGGTGAGCCATTTCGCGTCCGCGATACTTGATAATCACTTTCACTCGATCTCCGTCTGTTAAAAATCGGCAAGCGTTTTTCGTCTTGACATTCAAATCATGTTCCTCAGTCGTTAATCTCATTCCGATTTCTTTGACCTCGGTCACCTTTTGATTCTTACGAGCTTCCTTATCTCTCTTGGACTGTTCAAATAAAAATTTGCCGTAATCCATTATTTTGCAAACCGGATTATCTGCATTATTTGCAATCAATACCAAATCCAATCCTTGATCCTCTGCTCTCTTGCGAGCATCAGAGATCTGCACGACCCCAATCATTTCTCCATCCGACTCAATAAGTCGAACTTCCTTAAATCGAATAGCATCGTTGATAAATTGCCCGTTAGTTTGTCTTGCGATATAAACGCACCCCCTCTAAAACAAAAATGGAACGAATCGTTATCCGCTCCAAAACAGTCGCTCTCGCGAAAATCTGTTATGAACCTCTTTGCACAGGCTTGAGGTGAGAAGCGGATGCCTCTTCTTGTTATGACGCGTTTCATATTACACGTAAGATGTAATCGTGTCAAGACTCTTCATTCCAACACCATCTATGTGCGGATTGCAACATTAAGTGTCGCAGTTGTTAAGCGACCCGGTCGTATTCTTCTTGTGGCGTCCTGTAGTCCAGTATCTTCCGGGGATATGTGTTCAGCCACTGTTCAATGCGATTGATTTCCTGT
>Ga0209723_1000147_pt1 | contig 139217 bp, 97 predicted proteins | sample BiotimSIPDNA_2_FD_185750 | JGI IMG/M metagenome (GOLD analysis project Ga0209723, IMG submission 185750) | Anaerobic biogas reactor microbial communites from Washington, USA - Biogas_R2 time_0 SIP DNA (SPAdes) (version 2) | ecosystem: Engineered > Bioreactor > Anaerobic > Unclassified | place... | reverse complement strand
GATCGCTTCAATGGCCACCTGGGCCTTGAAGGCGGCACTGTACTTCTTTCTCTTTGCTTTCATCTTGAGTAAATTTAATCGTTTTTATTAAACTTACCCAGCTGTCTAAATTTTAGGGAGTATTATATACAGGAAATCATATCCTATGATGGCAAATCTCCCGATGAAATACTTTATATAGACAACTATATTCCTACTGACCTGACTCTTGAATTTGACGGGAAGAGTTACAAGTTCAGGTTCTTTCCGCAGGTGGAGGCAAATTTACATCCCATTAAGCTTATAAAGAAAATCAAACCATTAAACGGGAAGGGTTATGGTTTTGGATGGAGATTGAAGGATGGACGGAGAGAGTTGATTTATTCGGATTGGGACTATTTAAAAAAAATGGATCACAATTACAATTCCGTGTTGACCTCTATTGAATATGATCCATTTTATTCATTGTCAGTTTCACCTGACAACCAAACCTTCATAGCGACGACCTATGAAAAGATTTACAAATATTCTTGCGAAAACTTTCAACTCCTTGGTTCATTGAACTATTTGGATGTGGATTATCATTTATCCTCCTACAATACAGGGGGTGATAGGTTTGTTGTGGTCAGTTGGGATCAAGCCACCGGATCGGTCTTTAGTAGTAACCTGTCCAAACTTTTCAATTTTGCGCCAATTGCTGATCAATGCAGGGATATCGTCATAAATCCTTCGAACAATGATATTTTGCTGGCTTTGGATAATGATGTCAATGAATTTCAGATTTATAGCTCAAGTGGTGGTTTGAAGAAGGCGATAAGCATCGAAGATGGCACAGGAGAAGCAAACAGTGTGGGTATTTCGCCATCGGGAACTTCAGTGGTTGTATTGGATGATGACAACAAATGCCTGGAATTTTATAATGGCCAGTACATTCCCTTTTATTCAACCACTCTGCTTGGCGAGACACCCATCAAGTGTGAATGGAATCCCAATCCACTATTCAATTATCTTGCAGTAACGACCAGTGCTGCTTTATATATCCTGGATATGGACCAGTATGGGAAAATCTACGGTAAGACACCTTTCAAACATCTCAGTCAAAATTATACCGATCTAAAATGGTCTTTAGACGGTAAAGTGCTGGCTATAAGTAATAGTGATACCCTCTACTTGTACTCTCCATTTGACAATAATCCCCCGGTCATTACCCACTCCCTTTTATCTGACAATTTCAATACAGAAAGTGACCGTTTGAATCTGAAGATAGATCTGTCAGATGAAAACAATATACTGAAGAGCCAAATAAATCTCAATGGTGAGATAAGTAATTACACTTATGAGACAAGTATTGAAAAGAGCATCTTCCTCAATTTGGGGATCAACACCATTACCATTACTTCGGATGATGAATTTCTAAACAGCAGCCGGCGCGAGATCCTGGTTCACTATCAACCTGTGGAATTAAAGGCCGATTTCAAGGCCAACAGCACTTATATTTATCCCGGTAGCTCAGTTGTTTTTACGAATCTTTCGACAGGTCATCCTTCCTCATTTCAGTGGGATTTTGGGGATGGGGCAGATTTAAGCGCAGTGGCAAACCCATATCACACTTACCATAATCCGGGGACCTATACAGTTTCACTTGCAGTATCCAATGAAACTGGATCTGACATGGAGGTGAAGCCGGATTATATTTTTGTAACAGACTTCAAACCTGTGCCACCAACCGCTGCAAACCCTACGAGCATTACAGCTGAAGGATTCATGGCTCAATGGATTGCCGTCACAAATGCTACAGGTTACGAAATAGAAGTATCTCTTGACGAGAACTTTTCAACTTTTATTTCTGAAGAATTTTCAGGCTATGATGTTGGGAATCAGGTTTCGCTATATGTTCCCACTCATATGAGTGGCGTTTTTTACTACAGAGTCAGGGCGTATAATTCGGGTGGATTGAGTGAATACTCTAATACTGGATAATCCGGACCATGCTGACCCCCAAATCCGGGCTGTGAATCGATCATTTTTATGCTGATTTTGTTTTGATTTTTCATGTCATTCCGGCAGATACTGACCCCCTGATCCTGAGTTGAGAATTGGTTTTCTTTTTTTAATGGTTTTTGGGATACCTTTTTTTATTTTTTGGGCGCGAGGCCGGGGACGGCCGCAGACATTCCGGACTATACTGACCCCCTAAGCTCCCTTCAGATAAAAAGGTTTGACCACAGTTTTTATAGAGCGGGAAAGATTCCGGACTATGTTGACCCCCCAAAAGGGGAAACTGCTCCATAAAGCTCTTACAGTTTTAACCATTAAAACAGACGCCGGGGGGCATTCCGGACCATGTTGACCCCCTCGATTGATTTCTGACTCACCCGGGTTTTTGATTCCTTCGTGGCCATTTTAACCATTAATGTGATCACGGATGGCTGCAAAAACAAAACGTATGGGTACGATTAAGCAACTGTTACAGATGTATGGTCAAGGGCTCCAATATAAGGTTATAGCCCGAAGCCTGAAGATGAGCAAGAATACCGTAAAAAGTTACCTGCGTAAGGTCAGGGAATCCGGTGTGGATATTAAAGACCTTCAGGAACTTGACGATCCGGTACTGGAGATGTGGTTCCACGCCGGCACAGCAGCTTACCCGGACAAAAGGTTCGAAGACTTTAAAGAGAGACTGGATTATTTGGTCAAAGAAATTGGTAGACGCCATATGACCAAAAGATTGCTCTGGGAGGAATACCGGCTTGATAATCCCAATGGGTATATGTACTCCCAGTTTTGCTTTCATCTTACCCAGCATCTGTCGGCACGCAATCCTTCGATGGTGCTAACCCACCAACCCGGGGAGAAGCTCTTTGTAGACTTTGCAGGAGATAAGATCTCCTACACAGACCGGGAGACTGGTGAGATCATCTGGTGCCATGTGTTTGTGGCCTGCATGCCCTATTCTGACTATAGCTTTGCCATGGCGGTACGGCATCAGACCATAGAAGATTTTTTGTATGCCCTGGCTTGCTGCCTGGAAGCACTGGGAGGAGTGCCGCAGGTGGTAGTACCGGACAACCTGAAGGCGGCCATCATCAAGGCCAGCCGTTATGATCCTGACATCAACCAGGCGCTGGAGGATTTTGCCAACCACTACCAGTTTACCGTCATCCCTGCCCGCGTTTCAAAACCTAAGGATAAAGCCCTTGTTGAGAACCAGGTAGGAATAATTTATAACCGTATCTACGCTAAGCTTCGCAACCAGCTGTTCTTTGACCTGGAATCCCTGAACCATGCCATTAGGGAGAAGAACCGGGAACATACACAAACCAGGATGCAACAAAAACCCTACACCAGGGAAGAGCTTTTCCTGGCCGAGGAAAAACCCCTTCTTAGACCACTCCCCTCTAAACCCTTTGAACTGAAGTATTACAAGCAATTGAAAGTGGCACATAACAACCATGTTTATCTGGCTCAGGACAAGCATTATTACAGTGTACCTTACACGTTAACCGGGTCTAAGGTCAAGGTGATTTTTACCCGTACCATGGTTTATATTTATTGCAAAGGAGAGCAGGTAGCCGTGCATATCAGGGACTACAAACCAGCAGGGTATACCACCAATGCTGATCATCTTTGCTCCCGGCACAAGCATTATCTTCAAAGGAGCCCTCAGTACTACATTCGTCAAGCAGAAGAAAAATCACTGTTACTGGGCCATCTTGTCCAAAAGATGTTTGAAGATGGCCGTCATCCGGAACTCAATTACCGAAGCTGTGACGGTCTGCTGAACCTTTGCCGGAAAACCGAACAAGCTGACTTTGAGAAGGCTTGTCGGATTGCCATTGATCATCAGGTCTATTCATACCGATTTGTCAAACGGATCATTGAAAACAAAATGACCCGGGAAGAACCAGCACCAGAAATTGAAAAGCCTTTACCCGCTCATGCAAACATAAGGGGCAAGGAATATTATAGTCAAACAACCATTAATTTTTAAAAACATGATGCAGATTGAAACACAAATGAACCAATTACGCCTGCGGGGCATGGCGCGCTCCTGGCAGGCCATGGTGGAAACGCGCCGCACACATGAACTCACTTTCCCAGAAGGTCTGGGGATCCTGCTCCAGGGAGAAGTCGATGAACGCACCGACAGGCGCTTTGACAGGTTGCAGAAAAACGCAAGGTTCCGCTACCGGGCATCGATCGAAGAACTTACCTATGATACCTCCAGGGGATTGGATAAGGCATTGATTGCAAATCTGGCCACAGGTGAATACCTGGAAAAGGGAGAATCTGTGCTTATAACCGGGAAAACTGGTGTGGGCAAAAGCTTCCTTGCATCGGCGCTCGGATTGCAGGCCTGTGCCCAGGGATACAGCGTGGAATACTTCAATGCACAGAAGATGTTTCTGCGACTCAAAATGGCCCGCCTTGAAGGAACCATCCTGAAGTTCTTCGATAAACTGGCAAAAACAAAACTGCTGATTATTGATGATTTTGGTCTTGCTCACCTGGACAAACAGCAACAACTGGACCTGATGGACATCATGGAAGACCGACATGGACGTTCTTCTACGATCATTACCAGTCAGTTGCCGGTGGCTGCCTGGTATGATGTTTTTGGAGAGGGAACGATCGCCGACGCAGTATTGGACAGGTTGGTTCACACATCGTACAGAATTGAATTTAATGATATAAACTTGAGAAAAAAACTGTAAAATTGTCAGGCATCCGTGTTCTTTGATTTATGACCCGGCAGGGGGTCAATATCACCGGAACAGGGGGTCAGTTTGACCGGAATATCCAAATACCATAAAGGTCGCAAATGGAGTAACCATTCAAGGGAGCGTTTTGATGGATTTCGACCGAATGAACAATGGGACGGTGGATGGATCCGGGACAAATGCCGGAGGGGTGCTATACCTCAATCTTGTCGATTCAGAGAACCTGGTGTATACTGTTATGGCCATAAATCCCGACGGTACATTCACCCTGGCAGAAATTATTCCTGGCGCATACCTTCTACAGTTGACCACACTGCCGGGAGCCATAGGATCACCGCCTCCTTTGAGCGTGTTGCCTGACAATTGGATTTTTACAGGCGAATACCTTGGCGCAGGTGCAGGAAGCGATGGAATGGCAGACGGAGTACTCTCGATATCTGTTGAAAACAGCCTTAACATCGGAAACGCAAAATTCGGGATCGTCAAACTTGCAGATATAACCACAACGATTACTACTACACCCAACATAATCAATGGTATTACCAGTTTTAATGTAGTCGTAAAAGTTTCGGAATTGAACCAGGCTGACACCTATGGATCTGTAGTCCTTGCCATTCCCAAGGATAGCAGATGGATCCTTGATGGGTCATATGATCCAAACCTGGAGCTGTTGAATCTTACAGAGCTTAACAATGGGGACTGGATCTATTCCAGTAACGAAAGCTATCATCTGTTTGAGCACTCATCGGTTGTAAAAGGAGGAACTTTTACCAGCTTTGGATTCAAGGCCATTTTCAATCCTGGAAGCACAAAAGGTGAGTTTACTATCACCGCACAAATAGTCTCAGGAAGCGGAGGTGAGACACAGGTTATTAACGGCAGCGATTCTGAAAAACTGGACTATTTCAGCAAGTAACAGTAATTCCTGATATTCGAATCTTTTCAGGGTGGCTTCGTTGACGCCCGATTGGTAATATATTATACATTAAAAGTATAACAAAAACTCCATCAAAAGCAAGTGATTTTCTATTAAACGGGGGCCAACCTGGCGAACCGCTCAAAACAAAGGGCATCGTAAGGAAATAAATAAAACTTATGATCAGCAGTGGTTTGATTCTGTAGTCTTCTCTTTGAGTTCCTTACCCAAACGTTGCAAATTTAATGTAGGTAAATTAACCGGCTTATAACCAGAGAGATTCGTCAGGGCAATTCACTACAGTAACAGGCGTTGCTTTTGAAAAACTGGAACTCATGGTGTATGGCCCTAATTCGAATATCGCATTGCGGATACTAAGCAAAGAGTCTGCTGAGATAAATATGACTTCTTCTTCGGGGAATAATCTCTCAAAATCTGACTCTAATTCAGATTCCGCCTTCATGTAGTCAAGATCATTATGAAACACTAAAGATGGCAAAACCTCAATGAGATGTCGCCTCCTATCTGACTGATATTCATACCTGATACATAAATCCGGGAAATTCAAAGAAATGTCACTTAAACGGCTATATAGAAAGTCATTGGTTGTCACAAAGATTTGTATTAAGGGTTGCAAATTTAGGTAATTATATTGATTTTTTCGGACATAGGCAATACCTTTTGCTTATTTCTTCATTCCGGGTTGCAGTGACGGAGTCAGCCGTTTTACACGAGGCGCCGGAATCGTGTGAACGCTGAATGGTTTTTCCCCGGGTGGTCTTTTTTTTTGTGGGGGGTATTTCCTGGCGGAAGGGTGGAGCAAAAAAATGATGGAGTTGTTTTGTCGGGAGCTGCGTAACCTCTTAAATCCTGGAAAACCGGTTTTCCAGGAGGGTTTTGTATCGATTTTTGAAATCAGGGGATAGGAAGGAGAGGTCGATCAGGTTGATCCAGGCGGGTTGGCTCCTCGCCATTTTCCGGAAGATGTTGGCTTGTTGTTTTTCATCGAGTCCGAGCGATGTAAACGTCTTATTGAAGTCATGCCTGGTGATTTTCCGTTTTTTCCCATTCAGGGTGAGGGCCAGTTCTTCCTCATCGGCAGGGTTGACAAGGGCGGTAGCCAGAAGGTCGTAGGCAGGTGCCAGCGCGATGTGAGAATCCGGGAGGTAGAGCAATGAGTAGTTCTTCAAATGCATGTCGGCATTTCCGGTCAGGAACGAAAAAAGGAGCAATTCACAGAAATTGACCACATCGAGGCCCGGGTGGGAAGCATATTTCAGGATGGCCTTACCGACCTGCTCATAGCTGCCGTTGTATTTTTCTTCGGTCAACCGACCGGACAGCTGGCACATATCCTCCATGTGCAGTTTACCGGAAAGGGTACGGTCAATGCGTCGCGTGATATAGGCCAGGTTTCCCGACCCCATGCGGATCAGGCTGTGGGGGACCACCCTGATTCCGGCCAGTGCGGCCAGATGCATGGTCAGGTCTTCGACTTCCGGGAGTTGTGGGAAGTGAGGTGACGGGGGTTTCAGGATATATCCACCCCACAAGCCGACGATCGTCAACCGGGAGGGAGCATCGGGGTGTTCCCCGGGATGAAGATGCAGTGAGAGTTTGGCCTGCACGCCGGTCATAGCGGTCTGCGTGGAGATGATTTCCTTGCCCAGGATTTCCAGATCCTCCTCCGCGTAGAGCAAAACAGGCGGGATCTTCTGCCCGAAAAGCTTTTTGCTGCACGAAGGATGGAAATCCCGTTCCTGGGCATCCAGCGGCTTATAACAGTAGAGACATTTCATTCACCATCTATTTTCCAGGTATACCTAAGCATCTGAACGTTCCTATACCGGTTTTCCGTTATCCGGAAGCTGCCCGGAATTATCCTCATTTCCACAAGGGAGCACACTCACTGCCCCGATACAATCCTTACAGCAGGCCATCAGGAGCCCCATCCGATCGCGGGGATTCAGCTTCCAGTTGCGTTCCGCGATGTCGAGTAACCATCCTTCCGGGATCAGTCCGTCGAAAAAGGGGAAGAGTATCCTGGAAAAGAAGGCCTCCGTCTGCAAGGGGAGGGTGAGACTGATGGCACGGGGAGATTCAAAAGAGAGGTAACCGGAGTCGTATTGAAAGTGATACCCCTCCTCATCCTGCCACAACCATCCGGCCATCAGGCCATCCATGCTTATTTCAGCTTTCCGGAGTATCATCAAGTGGTTTTGTTGATTTGTACAGGCCCGGCTTCGTAGCCGAACAGTTGCAGTACCTGATTAACCTTATCGAGACGGAGGGTTTCCTTGCCCTGTTCCAGGTCACGAATAAAGCGCAGACCCACGCCTGCCTTTTCGGCCAGTTCAGGTTGTGTAAGTCCCACGCTACCCCGTTTCATTTTAACAAATTCACTTAGTCGCATACCTATACCATTTCGGGTATAAATATAATGAATTTACTCATTTTATACCACATCGGGTATAAAATCAATCCTTGCCTTTCGGGTTTCGGCGCCGGAATCAGCCGTTTTGCACGAGGCTCCGGAAGCGTGTGAACGCTGAATGGTTTTTCCCCCGGGGTGGGGCCTGTTTTTTTTCTGGGTGGTTTTTTTCTTGCGGAAGGGGTTGAGTAAAATGGGCTTTCTTACTGCTATAGCAGTAATTTTTTCCTTCCGGCCTTATCCTGAACATATCCTGAATGATGCAACTGTTTTTTTACTGCTATAGCACTAAAAAAACGGCAAGAAGCTCGGCACCCTATTTTGCGTGAATATTTAATGGGCAAAAAGTCCGGGTACCTATTTTTTGAAAATATCACATGGGAAAAAACAATGTGCATAAATCTGATGGGATTGATTTTTCGGGGCATGTACCTATTGAATCTATGATCCTATTTAACAATGAGGTATACTATGTCAACTGTCAGTGAGGGATGGCCGGGTCGCTTTAGCCCCGCCAGGAGAATCAAGTATTACTTAACCAATTGAATGAATGCCTTACCTTCCTGATTCTCAATAATTTTATACGCTGGGGTCTGAGTCAACGAAATGATACATGAATGATGAACACTTAAGACTTTATCCTGTAAATCATCGTCAGATTCAAGCACCAAAACTTTCAGTCCAAGTTTATCTTTAAGAATATCAATGGAAATATGCCTATCGTGAGATAACGTTAGAGCATGGCTACCAAGTTCCTTAATAACCCCTTCAACTATCTGGTCCTTATTCTTGTTATTCAAGAACATATTAGACTTTAACCAATCACTAACCATAGTTTCTGACCATTTAATCGCTTTCTCACACTCTCCTATTAAAGTTGGAGAATACCTCGAAAGGATTGTATGCCAAACAGGTATAGTTTTGGGATCATTAGATATTTCTGTTTTTGCTCTTTCAAATTCTTCAATTATACCGTGTGTCGGCATGCCATTAATTTGAGGGTCAATAGGACCTAGATTTGAATGCTTACCCATGATAATCTCTTTACATGAGCATGCAATCATAGTCCCAGCTGACATAGCAATCTGAGGAACAATAGCGCGGATATCATTTCCAAAGATGGATTTCAAATAATGAACTATAGATTCAGTCGCTCCAATGGATCCACCAGGTGTATGTAATACCAGATCAAGACCTTTGGATTTGTCTAGTCCGTTGATTGTAGACATGAAACCCATTTTATCGGTATCTACGATATCAAACCTAAAACCATGTTGGCTAAGGTTACCTTTTTGAAGCCAGCCAGAATAATATACTATTACATTTCGTCCAGTTTGAGAAGCTAACTCAGCGATATATTTCCGCCTAACGTGATCAAAAACATTAGGTTGGGCGCCAATCTCTTTTAGAATATCATTCCATGTAGGCATTTTACTCAGAAATACAGCCTATGCTCGAGCTGATTGATAATCTGGTCCAATGGAATTCAAATTCCTTATCGGTACTTCTTTCAGGAATACTGCCTGGCAGGTCCGAAGGTATCTCACTTAAAGCAGGTTCCTTAGTGGAAGTTTGAATTCCCAACATCCTATAAACAACTTCAGCTTCCTGGACCTTATCGTCCATTATCTTCTTTAAATCCATTTCATCACTCTCCATTTTTTATCAAAGACTGGGCAAAAGGAATCTACAAAGGACGTCCCAAATCGCTGTCTTAATGCAAATTTAAACCGTTTTGATTTAAAAGGAGATCTTAACCATTTAAATTCATTAAAAAAAAGTCGAACTTTAAATTCGAAGAGCAACCGCCGGATATTTACTGCTATAGCAGTAAATATCGGCAAAAAGTCCGGGTACCCGTTTTATTCAAATAATTGATGGGACAAAATCCCGGCATCCCATATTGCGCAAATATTTAGTGGGCAAAAAGCTGATAAGGCAGCTTAGGGAGGCTTCGTTGGGGCATACCTGGCATCACCCCAATTATTCCCCCGGAAAGCGGGAAAGCATGATCTTCAGGACTTGGCCGTTTACACGGCAGAAATAGAGGCCTGGGGCGCAGAGGCGGCCCGAGGTGTCGCGGCCATCCCACACCAGGGAGAGCGTTCCGTGGGCCGGGGCAGCATGGAGGGAGCGGATTTTCCGGCCCAGCTGGTCATGGATATCGACCGAAAGCATCTCCCGGGCGGGCATTCTGACCAGCAGGGTGATCTGCTGGCTGAACGGATTGGGGTAACAGGTCACCTGGAAGGCCTCCTGGTTCACGTGAGGCGTGGCTGTCGTGATTAGCTGAACCCGTCCGATCGCCGATCCGTTGGCCAAAAAGAGCAGAGGGGGGCCCGGTTGTCCGGTGGTGGTCAGGGACTCCACGGTGAGTGGCCATTCCCTGCCCTCGCGATAGAGGCGCAGTGAAAGGGGATGGCCGGAGGTAAAGCCATTGGGGAGGGTACCCGGGCCGGGGCTACCCAATCCGTTATTAGCAGAAGTGGAATAGCCCGGAGCGGGGCTGCCCAAGCGAAAACTGGCAGGGGCGGCAGTGCCCAGGCCATCATTGGCCGAGGCGGTCAGGCTGAGCAGCGGAGCCACCAGGCTTTGAGCATCGACGGTGGCAGAGCCCACACAAAGGGCGCCGTCAAAAATGGCCAGCTCATCCCCGTCGCGCAACCCCGAAGCAGCGGGATCCACCAGATGAAGGTTAAAATGGTTGGTGCCATGGCCCGTGAAGACCGGCCGGAAGTAATCCGTAGGGCGTAAACGGCGAAGCAGGGTGGCCGATTTAGGGGCATCAGCGCTGATCACCAGGGAAGTGGAAGCACTGACCCGCACCTTGTAGCCTTTTCCGGGGAGAAAATCCCCGATATAATTGACCCAGCCACCCAGCCATCCCAGGTCTTCCATCGCATTTCCGGCCTCATCCATCACCTTGATCAGTACTCCGGCTTCGCGGAGCAATCCCAGTGAGGCCATTGCATCCTGGACGGCCGCATCAGGAAATGAAATCATGTTCCAGCCAGCGCTCAAAGGGATGGTGGCAGGCAAGGGTATCCTGCTTCCGGTCACGGAAAGGCCGGTCGCCTGATTGACATATACCTTATACCCCTCGGTCTCCTGCCAGGCCCCGATAGAATTCACCCAACCACCCAGGGAGCCCAGATTTTCCAGGGTATTCCCGGCCTCATCCACGACTTTCACCAAAATTCCGGCATCAATGAGGGGTTGGAAAACCGACAGGAGGTCGGCAGGGTCGGGCCGAATAAAGAGGGAGACGATATTCCAGCCAGCTTGCAGAGTGAGCGTGGTCACCTCATTGAGCACTGAAAAAGCGGCAAACCGGGGTTGCGACCAGAGGCCAAAGCTATCCTTCGCCCTGAAGCCGATGGTATGATCTCCAGTGGACAAATCAGCCAGGGGAACCGCCGTAATGACCGCCACGGAGTCTGAAGCCACAAAGGGCAAGGGTGTGGCCAAGCCCATCCCCGGGTCCTGGTTAAAGAAGTATTCGACCCGGGTAATGTCGGGCTTTCCGGAAGGTTGCCCCGACACCAGCAATGGCCTGCTGTGTACGGCACTCCATTGTCCGGTTTCATTTTTGGCCCGGAAGTAAAGCCGGTGCAAACCCGGAGAGAGATCCTCCAGGGGCAGGGTTCCGGATAAACTGACATCGGTGGCCGGAGTAAAGGAGAGTCCAACCCCGGAGCCTGCAGGAACGGGATCATCCAGAAAATACTCGATCCGGTCCACCGGTCCGGAAAGGGATTCCGGAGAGATCAATACCGGCCGGGAATGGAGTTGGCTCCAGAGGCCATTGGTATCCCTGGCCCGCAGATAGAGGCGGTGCAGCCCCGCAGAGAGACCCGTAAGGCTGATATTGGTCTGCAGGCTGACAAACGGCGAGGCTCCGGCAGACAATGGGATCCCCTGCCCCAGCCCCGGATCCTGGTCAAAAAAGTACTCCATATAGGAAATCTCTGTTTCCGGCGCACCCTGCACCACAGTGATAAATCCCAGTCCGGTCGTGGAGAAGTGTTTACCATTGACCTCCACCGTAAGCTTCACCTGAAAGGTTCCCGGAGTTTCATACAGGTGCATGGGATTCTGCTCAGTACTCGTCATTCCGTCGCCGAAATCCCACAGCCAGGAGGTCACCGTTCCGGAATCGACCCGGGTCAGATCGGTAAATCTCACCTGCAGCGGTGCACTTCCTTCGCTGACATCATACGTGAATTTCGGATGGACGTAATAGATCACAAAAGGATTAAACCCATCCCATGAGATTTCCCCATTTTCAAACCTGACTGTGGCGAATCCGTTATTGGCCATATCAGAGAACTCAGAACATACCGGAATTCCCAGGAGGCTTTCATAAGCTCCCAATTCCACCCATTTGTTCCAGATCCCCTCCCCCAGCCAATGGGCTGAATCGGCGCTGTTATCAAGGAAGATGGCGCCATTGGTGAATTTCTGGTGACTGAAATGGACGGAGCCCCAGTTGTAATTAACGGGGCCGTAAGGCAATCCCGCTCCGCTATGCGCTGCAAAAGCAGACCTGTACTTTTGGTCATCGTAGGAATAAGGTCTGATATAGCTGAATCCAGCCATCGATTTGAATACTTCCAGGATATTGAGTTTCCCTGCACCCCAATATTTGCGGTCCTCCAGAGACAGGGTTTCCTGCGTGTGACCATTGGGAATCGGGCTGGCTGAATGCTTAAGGATTTCTTTTACCTGCACGGCGTCGAGCTCGGGGAAGCATTGCATCAGCAGGGCGATGGCCCCGGTCACCACGGGTGCCGCCATGCTTGTACCTACATTGTAGTTTTCAAACAAGAGCTCACTGTTATGTGATGCGGAACGAATTACAGACTGAATGTTTTTGTCGGTTCCTCCCACGGAAGTGATATCGGGCTTTGAGGTGTAACCGTCGGGATCTGATCTGGAGGGGCCCAAACTACTGTAATAAGCGATCTCCCCACCATCCCTTTCTTTATCGGAAGCAGCCACCGTAATGACTTTGTGCGCCCAGGCAGGGGTATTGATGGTCTGATAGTCATCCCCGTTTATAAAACCTCCATAGATACCTTCGTCAATACAAACATAAGCATCTATCCGGCCCCCTCTGTTTTCGGCCTGCGGGAAAAGCCTGATTTTATAATTGCCTTGTTCAAAACTTTCATCGGCAGAGCTGTACTGGATTGAAATGACCCTGGAACGGCTGTTATTGGCAGGTTCATAATCATCCTTGTATTTATTTATGGCTGCGTTGACCACAGCGATGTAATCATCGGAATAAGGATTGTAGGTATTTAAGGGCAACGTCACTTGGGTATATACTCCCGGTGAGATTCTTTCACTCCAGAATTCATACAGATTATTATTCCCACTCACCATGACATCAAAACTGAGGGTATCGGGGTACCATATTTCTATGGGCATGGGAAAACCGATATTTTTCACTTCAATTTCCAGAAAATCAACCACATTACCGGGAACTACCCCCCCGAAATGCATGAATGTCGGGGACTCCGTCATATTTCTGGTTGAGTTGTTCGAAGCGGCACACACCATGATTTTATTTCCGACCAGAATGTCGTCGAGGCATTCTTCAATCACGGTAGTTCCATCGCGGGGTCCGAAGACCGTTCCTCCGCTGTAATTAATAACGAGAGGCTGATCTCCGGAATCCATGATCATTTTTTCCACGTTTGCGGCCACATCATCGAAACTGTCATGTGGATACCACAACAGATCAGATTCATAGGCAATGCCCCGAAAGTTCCCGGAAGCATCCCCTCTCCCGGCGGCAATCCCTGCCACATGTGTCCCATGACTACCAGGCATGACCTGAGGAAAGTCATTAAACCTCGACTGGTTGTTCTCATCCAGAAAAGTAATGTGCCCCCGGTTGGGTTCTTCGTCGATGATGCCGACAAAAACCCCTTTCCCTGTAACGTAATGGGAAAGGGGATTATTCAGGTTGCCCTGCCAGACCTCATCAGCCCGGGAATCCACCACACAATCATTGACAAATTTTTGACTCTTGAAGGAGGGCTCTATGGCCAGTACAGCGTCGAGTTTGGCTACATCTTCCAGGTTTTTAACAGGCAGGGTGGCTGACAAATAATCGAAGGAGTTCCCCCTGATCAGATGGGACCTTGAAAAGTAGGAAGCGCTGATCTGTCTGTTTTTAACCAGTTTTATCAGAACGCTCATCTCAGGTTCCGGCCGGTCAAGGTCGAGAGAAATGAACCGGGAAGCCGTTTTCAGCGATTCCTTGAAAGCATTCCGGGCTTGTGCGCTTTTAAGGGGAGTGTCCTGTAATTCTTTATAATGGATGATGGACTGGATCAGGAAGTAATTGGCCTTCCGGTTAACCTCAGCGGAAACCACCTCTTCGATCTTCCGGGGCTGACCCCATGTGGGAAGCGATAAAACAACAAGCGTTATGACTGAGACAAGCCTGATGATGGATCTCATATAAACCTTAATATTCGGTTGAGCGGGCTTTGACAGAAATATTTAAACCTGCCGACCTGGTGGTGGTATACGGAACGTCAAGATAGTAGATGACTGGGATCCGGGGGATTCCGGAGATCACATAGGGTTCCTGGCCGGCAAAGGCACCGCAGATTTCCTTTAAGGGATTGGTTGAGGAAGGGTTGATCTGCCATTGACCGTCGGGACTGGCCCCGCCTGCAAACAGGGTGGTCATATTGACATTGTCCAGGTTGGTATTTGAAATCTGGTAATTGAGTGTATCAGACCAGGGCAGAACCCTGGCAAAGATGTTCTCCTCGACCACATTGTAGTCCGAAAGAAGTAAAATGTTGGTCGGCAGGTCGCTCTTATAAAAAATGTTATTCCGGAACTCGCATGATTCCAGAAAAACTGTTCCCAGGAAGACGTTGTTATAGATCTTCCCTGTCAGTGCCTGGTCATAACATGGACAATCGTCATTATAAATGGTATAGGAAAAACTGAGTTCAGAGACGACGATATTATTTGAGAAGATCAGATCGTCGACATAAAAGTTGGTTCCGCCATATACTCCTCCGTATATGGCTTTGACATAATTTTGTACAATGATCAGGTTGGTGAGTCTCACTCCTGATTGGCGGGGTATGGAAATATTCCTGATTTGATTTCTTTTCAGAACCAAATCACTTGACTTAATGACTGCCGTGTGACTCCACATACTGATCCCCATCATTTGAGAGCCTTCGCATCCGGGATTGAAAGTGATATCGCCGCAAACATTTGCTGTAAGGTGATTGCTTTCCGTGATGCCATTTTCGGCCAGGAAATAGCCCGTACCAATGAGTACCAGGGGTTTGCCCCAGGTAAATCCCGCATAGCACTGGATGGATGGCTCCAGGTAGATGGTATCGCCGGGAGAAGCTCCGGTATGTGCGTCGGCGAGTGTCAGGAAATCGGCTTTCAAGCCGGGGTTATTGTTCACGCGCCAAATTTTCGCATTGGTGTTGAGGGTCAACACAGTCAAAAGAAACAGTGCCAGAATCTTCATAGTTGAATGATTATTGGTTTGAACGGGCTTTAATGGTAATATCCAGACCATCTTTTTGATTGGCATTCACTTTAAGAAATAAAAATACAAAAAAACTATTATGATTGTAAACTTGATAAGATGATGGGAGTCTCTTTGATTTCAGGAACTTCAGGAATTACTGGAATTTCAGGGATTACTGGAATTTCAGGGATTTCAGGCATGCCGGCTGGGAGATCATGACCGTCCGGTCATAACCGGAAAGCCATCTGAAGCTCTTGGAATTATCCTTTTTCACGAAATTGCTGGCTTCATCGATAATCTTCCGGGATGAAGGGTTGAGCAAAGTGGGCTTTTTTACTGCTATAGCAGTAATTTTTGCATTCCGGGTTTCGGCGCCGGAATCAGCCGTTTTGCACGACGCTACCGACCTCATCGATGATCATGCGGGCGGTATTCAGGGGGAAGGAAGAGAGGCGGGCCACGTCGAGGCAATCCTGAAGTGCAGGCCGTCCCTTTCCGTTCACAGTGGTGGTGTGGTTCCCGTTAAAGCCCTCAGAGGGGAGCAGGTCAAAGGCGGGCGACAGTTGCCAGTGTGCATCACGGTAAATGAAAGAGAAGTTTTTGGCATGGTCATCCTTGTTCCCGATGAGAAGATTAAAGACCATCAGCCTGAACATTTTTCCGGCTTCACGGATATCTCGGGTGAGCAGAAAAGTCGCCTTCATCAGGGAGACATAATCAAGCGAGGGCAACCGGTAGCTGGCATGCAGCAATCCCGCGGCAGAGAGAAGATGGAACCTTTGTCCCTGTTCCCTGTCGAAGCGTCTTACGCCGAAATATTTCCCCTCAAAGAGGCGGGTCTCCGGCATATTGATGCCGCACTTTTTGGCCAGCAGGGAAAAGTGGTATTCAATTGGGCCCACATCGGGAGGATCGGCAGAAGCCCTGAATTTAACCAGCCACTCCCCGTCATCGCGTCTCAGCAGGACCTTAGGTCGGGCACCGCCCGATGAGCCGGCCCGGCGTACAAGCTCTTCCAGGGCCCCCGAGTAATCGGCACGGAGGACCTTCTCCACTTCTGCGGAATAGAAATCCAGAGAGAAGGGAGGATTTTCCTTTCCGGAGGGAGAAAAGGGGGCATAACACAAGGCCCCCATTCCCCTGTCACCCACCAGACTCAGCCGGTCCAGCACGGTCAGGTCAGCAAGACGAACCCCCTGTCTTATCAGCCAGCGATCGGTCAGCAATGTTCCCCAGCCATCGGGCAGACTGTCATTGAAGACTCCGAAAAGGCCGTTGAAGGGCTCGGCCCGTGCAGTAAAGACCCCGCTCTGCAAAGGAAGCCAGAAGGGAGAGATGGAAAATCCCTCCCTTATCCAGACAGGGTCGTATTCAAACAGAGCCCGTCGACCAGGATCCAGGGCAATCCTCCCCACCCTTTTGCCTTCGAGGGATACTTCGATCACAGCAACAGGTTTCATCACCATCTGAATACACCTTAACGCATTAACAATCTATCCAATGAAACAGAATTACAAAATACTCATCTTCCCCGCTGACGGGTTTTGGCGGCAGAAATTCTGATGGCATCATCAAGGCTTTCATACCGCTTATGGGTGAAGAGGGTTTCGAAATCTTCCGACGCTCCGAGAACTACCGCCAGCATCAACAGATGCTTTAGGGAGATCTCATGGGAGTTTTCGAATCTTTTCAGGGTGGATTCGGTGACGCCCGACCTGGCGGCAAGGGTTTTCCGGGAGAGGTTGAGTTCAAGGCGACGTTCCCTGAATCTGGAAGCCATTCCCCGGGCCAGGGCCACCGGATCCAAGGCCTCCGGAATAAAGTACGTATCAGATATTATTTTATCCATTAACCAAATATATGAGTATTTAAAGATAATATATTATACTTTACGGGTATAACAAAAATCTCTGTAAAAAGCAAAGGTTATTCTTTTTTTTCTGGCGGAAGGGTTGCACAAAAGGGGCTTTTTTACTGCTATAGCAGTAATTTCTCCCTTCCAGAATTAACCTGTATGAAGACACCCGATCTCCCTATAAATGTACCACATACCTGAGAAAAACAGTGTTTTTTTCAGGTATAAATACCTCGTGTGTTGAAGTGTTTTCCTGACTAGAAATGAGGGGAGTCGATGTCGACCGCCTGCAGGGGTTCGGCCGGGGGGTCCTCATTATTTGAGATTTGTTCAGCAGCCTTATTAGCAGCATCAGTCTCTGAGACAGGTACAGCGGACGTAACTGGTTTTTTTCTGGCGGCTTTCCCGGGCGACTTCCGGCCGGGCATTTTTGTATCGGGCACGTCCCCGTTGTGCCCGTTGGGAGCCTTCGCATCGGTGCCCTTCGTGGCGGCTTCAACCCTATCGGTCAGATGCGGGTCAGCACCCACAGTGACCGTAGCTTCGGAGGCAGGGGCCTTCGCATCGAGTTTTTCGAAGCGGGAGTTCTGCGATTTGAATTCGGGGACGATGGCCTTCATGCGGGCCACGAGCTGGTCGTCGGTTTCGGTATCGAGGTGTTCCACCAGGTCGTTGATCTGCTGCAGGGCCTTTTGGAAGTCGTAGGGCTGGATGGAGGCGATGAGGATCTTTTTGTGGTGGGTTTCGAGGTGTTCCTCCCGGCGGGCCAGGAGTTCCTCGTAGAGTTTCTCGCCGGGGCGGAGGCCCGTTTCGACGATCTGAATATCCTTGTAGGGGGTGAATCCCGAGAGGCGGATCATTTTCTCGGCGAGGTCCCAGATCTTTACCGGTTTTCCCATGTCGAAGAGGAAGATTTCGCCACCCTCGCCCATGTGGCCGGCTTCGAGGACGAGGCGGCACGCCTCGGGGATGGTCATGAAGTAGCGGATGATCTCCTTGTGGGTGACGGTGACGGGGCCACCGTGGCTGATCTGCCTCCGGAAGAGGGGGATCACCGAGCCGTTGCTGCCGAGGACATTCCCGAAGCGGGTGGTGATGAATCGGGTTTCCACGTGATCGTAGTTAAAGAGCGAGCGGGTGTACATCTCGCAGATCCGTTTGGAGGCGCCCATCACGTTGGTGGGGTTGACGGCCTTGTCGGTGGAGACCATGACGAACTTTTTGACCCCGTATTCCACGGCCAAGTCGGCGACGGTCTTGGTGCCCTTGACGTTGGTGCGCAGGGCCTCATAGGGGAACTCCTCCATGAAAGGGACGTGTTTATAGGCCGAGGCGTGGAAGATGACATCGGGCACGCATATGTCGAAGATCCGGCGCATGCGGCGGGGGTTGTTGACGCTGGCGACCATGGCGTGGAGGCAGAGGTCGGGGTGGCGTGAGGTCACCTCGTTCCGAAGGTCGTAGAGGGGGGATTCCGCCTGGTCGATCATGCAGATGCATCCGGGGTGGAGGCGTGCCACCTGGCGGACGATCTCCGAGCCAATGGAACCGGCGGCGCCGGTGACCATCACCTTGGCTCCGTGGATCCATTGGGTGAGGCCCTGGTCTTCGAGGACGATGGGCGGCCGCCCGAGCAGGTCTTCTATGTTCACGTCATGGATCTGGCTGGCGTAAAAATTGCCGTTGAGCCATTCGTTGGCGCCGGGGACATCTTTCACGCGTATCCCCCGGGCGATACACATGTCGACGATCTCGCTTTTGCGTTCCGGGGTGATCTTATCGGGGGTGATGCCGATGATGATCTCCTTCACCTGTTCCTTTTCAATGATGCGGTCGAAGGCCTCTTCCGGGGAATAGATCACCAGGCCTTTGATGGTTTTCCGGTGGAGCTGGGGGTTGTCGTCGATGAAGCCCACGAGGTTATAGTGGAGGTTGTCGTCCTTTTCGATCACCGATTTGGTGATTTGTCCCATGGAGCCGGCGCCCCAGATCATGATATGGGTGTCAGGTTTGGGCTTGCGCACCAGGTTACGCCACAGGTAGGCCACAATCAGGCGGTATCCGGTGAGGAGCACCGCCGAGATAAAAAATTGCATGACGATGACCGAAGCCGGGATTTTAAGGGCAGGCACGAACCACACGCCTGCCAGGTAGATGATGAGAAGTCCGGCCGTATAAATAAAAAGCGTATGGAGCACCCTGAGGGTATCGGCGAGGTTAGTCTGGCGGAGGATGCTGGCGTGAGACTTGGTGAAGTAGCTGGCGCCGATAAAGAAAGGGAGGGAGGCTATTACCTGGAGGGCCAGTTGCGGCACGTCGGCAGGCAGGTTCACCAGGTTAAGCCGCAGGAAATAGGTCAGAACAAAGACCACGGCCACCATCACCACGTCAGCGATCAGCACGATCCACCGGGGCAAAAAAATGCGGTCAAGGAGGTTTTTAATCCGCGCTCTCATATGAAAAAGCTTTGGGTCTGTAATAACATCTGCTCAATAAAACAAAGGGCAGACAAAGATAACAGGGTTTTGTAAACAACACCTACTAAGTTAACAAAAAAGCTATTTCATCCAACAGAATGCCCATTAATTCCAACAGAAAATTTACACACCGTTAACGGGCCATGCCCGGAGCTTCGTGTGGCGGGGGTTTCAGCGGAGAGCTGCGAAGAGGATGCGGAGGGAGGGGAGGTGCCGGAGGAGGGGGAAGTAGAGGAGCCATCCGGCGGCGGCTCCGGCGAGGTCGGCCACGAGGTCGCCCCAGCTTGCCGAGCGCTGGTAGGCCATGGCGAACTGGAGGATTTCGATGATACCCCCCACGGCCAGGGAGATAAGGAGGATGTCGATGGCCAGGATGCGGCGCGCTATGCCGGGGGGGTAAACTTTTTCGAGGGGGTGGACCAGCAGGAGGGCCATGACGAAGTACATTCCGAAGTGGATGGCCTTGTCGAACTGGGGAATTTCAAAGAGGGAGGTGGTGGGGAGGTTGCTGGGGGGCATGATGCAGAGGGTGGTGATGACCGCCAGCCACACCAGGGGCTTCAGGAAGCGCAGCAGAAGGGAGAAAAGCCTCGTCATGGGGCAAAGATACGAAAACCCCGGCTATAAAATATCGACGATAAGGCTCAGGCGGCCCGAGAAGGAGGTGACGGGGGAGGGTGCGGTCACTACGGAATCGTTGGATTCCCAGCGGGTGCGTGCGAAGCCCGCCGATCCGGCGATCCGGAAGTAGGGAACCAGGTTGATGGCGCGGATTTTCCAATCGAAGGAGAGTTCCATCATGAAGGTATGGTCGTAGATGCCATCGCGGCCGAAGCGCGTCAGGGGGTAGTCGTGGATATCTCCCCCTTCCGGAGTGAACTGGTGGCGGTAGATGTCGCCATAGATCTGGTAGATGTTCTCCGAGGCCAGGTCGTTGGTGCCGTGTGTGATCAGGCGGCTGTCGAGGGCGAGCACCAGGTCGGGGAAAGCCATGTTGGTGAGGTTCCAGTGCCATTCGCCCGAGTTGGGGGGGAGGTAAAAGCCCAGGTTGGCCCCGTCGTGGGTATAGGTCATGTCGACCGGGCGGTCGATGAAGGCGTTGACGCGCGTCTCGGGGTAGTGGGTATAGATGAAGGGGGTGAGACGGGTATAGGTGAGGGAAGAGAGCGTGGCGGGGAGGAGGCGTGGGGGCAGGGCGGTACGCCAGCCCAACTGCCAGCCGTAGCGGTTCCGGGGCATGCGCAGGAGGGCCCCCTCCTTCTGGAAGGAAAACTCGTCATTATAAAACGAGAGCCAGGCCTTTCCGAAGCGGGGAAAGCGCAGGGCGATGTCGAGGGTCATGCCCCCGTTGTCGTAGTCGCCCACCTCGAGTTCGGGCCAGTGGGCAAAGACGAAGGGCATGGTGTAGGCCGGTTCGGTGCGTTTGATCCAGAGGTTGACCGACGAGGCCGAGATGTGGAGCCACCGGGCGGGGATGATCTCGAGGAGCTGGAGGGTGAGCATGTTTTGATTGACCCCCGTGTCGTAGCCGTAGATCGACACCGCTTCGCCGGAGGAGTAGCCTCCCGGGTGGAAGGTGGACCCCGTGAGCCAGGAGAAGCGGAGCCATGGGACAGGACGGATATGGGCCTCCAGGGCCGGGAAGCGGCGGGCGGTGGACGACAGCAAGAGGTTGCGGGTGTCGTGGCCCCAGGCGCGGCGCTGGTTATGGAGGCTCACCTGCAGCTTGTCGTTCAGCCAGCTTCCGCTGAGCTCGGTGGAGTAGAAGAAGCCCACGCTCCACTGGTGGAGGAAAGGGCTGTGGCCCGTCCACTTCTCGTCGATCAGCGTGTGGTTGTAGATCGTTTCGTAGTCCGACTGGTAAGGGAGGAAGGAGACGCCCGTCCACGCGTTGGGGAAGTGGACCTCCCCGAGGCGGGTATAGGAGCCATGGAAGAGGTCGGGGGCCAGTTTCTCGAGGGAGGGGCCCATGGAGGCGTGGAACGAGATATGGCGGCCCAGGTCGCCCGAGAGGTAGGGTTTGGGGGTAAGGGCCAGGGAGGATACCCCGTTCTCTCCCCCACCCTGGCGGACAGAGACTTCTGCGCCGAAACCCACGAGGGCATAGCTCTCCCCGGTGGTGCCGCTGAGGATCTTCACGGCGGTGGTCTCCTCGCGCAGGTCACTGAGGTGGAGGGCGATCACCTCCCGTTCACGCGCCGAGAGGCCCGGGAGGGCCTCCAGTTGTTCGAGGAGGGTGATGATCTCCCCCTTCCGGAAAGGGCGTGCCTGAGGCAGGAAGGGGAGTTCCCCTGAGGTCTCATATCGGTCGAGGAGGGAGTAGACCGGGTGCCCCAGAGGGACCATCTTCTGCAGCAGGCGCACCTGAGTCCGGGTTTCGGTTTGTTCGCCGGCATCAGGCTTCCTGTACTGTGCGGATAAAAAAGAAAATTCCCCCTGGAAAAGCATTATAAGGAGGACAAAACTCAATCGTAGAACCATACGGGAGGATTATGGGAGAGGTAAAAGTAATGCTATTTCCGCTTTCCCAGCTCCGGGGCGAAGGGGGATCTCCCCTGCATTTTCAGATTTCGTTTGTTGTTTCGCACCACCTTGCTTTGGGAGGTTTCGGAGTGGATATGGGGCGATCCTTTCTTCTCCTTCTTGCCCAGGTTGAAGGTATAGCAAATGCCGCCCGAGATTGTGAAATAGCTGTTGACCGAGCTTCCGGAGTGATAGAAGAGTTTATCTATACGGTACACGTCGGCTGCCATGTCGGAGGTGCGGTTCAGTTCGACCGTTCCGGTGAGGCTGAACTGATCGGTAAGCTGGGTATTGAAGCCCACCCCGCCACCATGACCCACCGCCACGTTATTGAGGAATCCCTTGTCCCCCACCGGTTCGCCCAGTGAACCATCGTCGGCGATAAGCCGGGGCACATTTTTAAGGGAGATGGCCCCCACCTTGTAATAGAAGAAGTAATTGGTCTGGGGGCGGGGATTTCTGATGTTTTTGAAGTTGTAGATGAGCAGGAAGTTGTTGGCCAGGGCGGTGGTCTGAAGGTCGTAACGGGAAGCATGTTGTTCCACCTCTCCGCCGAGGCTGAAGAATTCGAACTGGTAGCCCATCTCAACGTGCCCCGAGACCATCTTCTTAGCCAGGAGAAGCCCCGCAAATCCCGGCTTCATGATGGGAAGGTTGACCCCGTTAATATTGGAGAGGTACTTCTCGGGGACCGGAGTGATCACCGCGCCGGTACCCAATTTCACCTCCAGTTTGTAGTTATCTGTAAACAGGCCCTCAAAAAAACCTCCCTTCTGTGCTGATGTAGGCAAGGCAAGCAATAGCATTGAAATCAAAACAAGACCTTCCTGCTTCAATTGATTCCACTGGGTCAATAAAAAATTAAAAATGACCATTAAAAAATATCCACTTCAACATGGCGAAGATGAAAAATTTATCCCGGTATAACAACGCTTATCCCTGAAGAATTCGCTTTACGGAATTACATATGTATTCCAATGTATCACTTCCCATAAAAGGATATAAGGGGAGTGATACATTTCCTTTCCAGGTTTTTTCGGCATTTGGAAAGTCTTCTGAATTCAAATTGTATCGCTTTTTATAGTAAGTCATATGATGAAGAGGCTTATAATGAACAGATGTACCAATGCCAAATTCAGCCATTCTTTCTATGAACTTATTCCTGGAAGTTTCACTCATACTGTTCAGAACAATCGGGAACAGATGCCAGGCATGGTCTTCAAAAGGGACTTGGCAAACCGGCAAGTCAATCATTTTCAAATCACTGAGATTTTCAAAATAGTATTCAACAGCCCGTTGCCTTTCTGATCTGAATTCCTCAGCTTGCTCTAATTGACCTAACCCTATCGCGGCGTTGATATCGGGCATGTTGTATTTAAATCCAGCTTCCACAACATCGTACTCCCATGAAGGGACTTTAGCCGTAAACCTATCCCAAATATCTCGATTAATGCCATGTAATCGCATTGTTTTTGCTCTTTTATAGATATGTTCATTGTTAGTCACTAACATACCGCCCTCCCCGGTTGTAATTGTTTTATTGGCATAAAAGCTAAAGCATGTCACATCACCAAAAGAGCCCACCATTTTTCCATCGCGACGGGCAGGGAAGGCATGTGCTGCATCTTCCAGAATTTTTATTTTATGGATACTGCACAATGATGTAATCTCTTCCATCTGAGCAGCCTGGCCTCCATAATGAACAATGACCAGAAATTTCACCTCAGGGTGTTTTGCAATGGCTTCTGTAAGAATCTCCGGGGTGATCAGGTTAGTTCCGTATTCAGTATCCAAGAAAACAGGATCTCCGTGCATATATCTTATGACTTCTGCTGAAGCAGTAAAAGTCATGGATGGTACAAAAACCTTATCACCGGGTTTTAACCCAAGAGCATCTATACCCAAATGTAATGCAGCAGTACATGAATTTACTGCACAAGCAAATTTTGCCCCCACAGTATCAGCAAATCGCTTTTCTAGCTCAAGTGCCTTCCCGGCTGTTGTCAACCAGCCGCTATCTAAAACACTTTGGAGATACCTTCTTTCGCCTTCCCCAATAAACACACGTGCGAATGGAATTGTCTGAGTAGTCATTTTCTGATTATTATCGCTTTGAAAGTATATAAGATTATCAATAAATCACCTATAAATGTATGATTATGAACGTAATTAAGGTACATTTCAAGTTTAATTGGTAGAATTTCATTTTTATAAGCCTCCTGAGGATTTGGAGAAGTTGCAAGAATCTCCTCTTCATTTCTGAAAAGAATCGCAGCATTATCGGTGATTCCAGGTCTGATTTGATGGACAATCTTCCATTTTTCAGGATACACTTCAGTCCAAGCCTTTACCTCTGGACGAGGACCTACCAAAGACATTTCTCCTAGGAATACATTAAATAGTTGGGGCAGTTCATCAAGTTTCGTTTTTCGTAGTATTTGCCCTAAAGGAGTAATGCGTGATTTATCACCAGCATCAAAACTACCTTTTTCAGCACCGGTTATGACTCTCATTGAACGGAACTTGTTTAATCGGAATAGAATACCATTTTTACCTACCCTGGTTTGTCTGAAAAGTATGGGACCAGGCATAGTAATGGATATTAGGACTGCGATCAATACGAAAACAGGCAAAAGAATAAGGATTCCAAAAAAAGAAGCAAAAACATCGAAAGCTCTCTTCATAGCCTGAATTAATTCAGATATTTAATCATCTTAAACATTCTTCTTTGGGGATAAGCTACAAAATCATAAAATACCTGGAATCCATTTCTTATATAGAATTCAATAACTGAGTCATTATTGTAATAATCTGTTGTTAATGTGACTTTTTTACCTCCATTTTTTCGAACCTCTGCAACAAACCCTTCTAAAAGCAATTTCCCAACCCCACTACCCTTTGCCTTGGGAAGAACTGCAATTGAGAGCAACTCGGCATACTCGCCATTATCCAGAGAATTGTTGGCTTTTCTGAAATTTTTAACAATTCTAATCAAGCCATTAAAGCGAGTAAAAATTAGAACTAAGGTTTGATAAAAAAACGGCCATTTGTTACCCAAGATCACTCTCCGATTATATCCTCGTGAACATAGAGCACCTGTGGCGAAACCTACAATTTCTCCATCATTTTCAACAGCACATAATGCAATTGATACTTCATTACAAACTACAGACCTGTAGTAAGTTTTTAAAAAGGATAATCCTAATTCAGTAAGGAAAAAATCCCTGAACGCCTGAATATGTATCTCTGCAAGTGTTGTAGAATCTTTGGTATTTGCAGTTCTTATGATCATTTAGTTGCAACACTTTGAATTATTTCTGCCAATCTGTTTAGATTATATTGCTTTGAAAAGTGGTCAATCGCATATTGATACCCCTTTTCTCCTATTTCCATCAGTTTCTTCCGGTCAGTCCCCATTGATATTCTCATTTGCTCACTTAATTTATCAACAGATTCGGGATCAACTACCCATCCACAGCCCGATTCAATTATTACACATGCTGTATCACTCTCAACATCAACACTTGCAATAATAGGCTTCGATGAAAACATATAAGCTGGCAACTTAGAAGGTAACGCTAACTTTGCTACCCCCTTCTTTAATGAAAGGATAAGAACATCACTCTCAGCTTGAATCTTACCCACATTTTCAGAAGGAGCATCTATGAATTCAACTAAGTGTCCGCCTGTTCCTCTTGCAAGGTTCTTAAGCCTTTCTTCTTCAGAACCTCTTCCAGCTATGATCAGCTTACATTTTTCACAATTCAACCTTATAAAAGCCAAAATAATGCCATCAATAGCAGCAGAAGGACTCAAACTTCCCAGAAACATAAAAACGAATGGTGCATTATCATAATGGGCTGCACTCCTGACAAGATATTTCTTTTCATCCTGCCAATTATAAACAACCTCAAGCTTATCCTTATCAATTCCACGAGATTGAACGATTAAATTTGAAACACCTTTAGATATAGTAATGAGCTTAGTACTGTTTACAGAGATATATTTATCTAAAGGGATTAATAACTTATAAAGGAGTGATTTTAAAATAGGCAATTTATTTATTAATGATTCAGGATAAACATCTTGAATATGCGTAACAATTGGGATTTTAAACTTTTTACATGCTCGAACGGTCATCCATTGTGCCAACAATGGCCAGGTATTCATATAAATGACATCAATTGCATCATTATAACCTTGTATATAATTATAACAAGCCCGTCCAAAACTGTAACTTTCATAAAACCGTCCTAATATTTTCGATCTAGGACAAATATATGACTTGAGAACAACATGCTTAAACACATTTTGTGAATTCTCACTTTCAGAAAAAACATATCCTGCAGGTCTTGACGGCTTTGGAGACAACACAGTAACCAAATTGGATTCTGAAAGACACTTTGCCAAATCAAATGATATATTGGCTGAAACTACAGGCTCTGGTGGAAAGACTGCTGAAATTATAAAAATATTCTTTGTCTCTGTTCTTTTATTCATTCCAGACCACTCTTCTGATGTAGTCGGTATAGCTCAGAATGATCCTGACCACTTTATCTGATACATTGGGCATGGAATAATCACCAACTGGTCTGAAATTCCGTTCATCACCGGTTTTCTGGGACTGTAACTGAAGCAATCCTTGTAGTATCCTTTCCGGATTCAGTCCAACCATCATGACCGAAGCCTCTTCCATGGCTTCAGGTCGCTCATGGGCTTCACGAATGTTTAATGCCCTGAAATTGAGGATGGAAGATTCTTCACTGATGGTGCCACTATCGGACAAAACCGCAAAGGCATTCATTTGGAGAGCATTGTAATCGCTGAATCCCAGGGGTTTCATCCATTGCACCAGCTCATCCACCTTTGCATTTTTCGACTCCAGCATTTTGCGTGTCCTCGGATGCGTGGAAACAATAATAGGGAAACCAAAATGTTCAGCAATTATGTTCAGAGATTCAATTAATCCTGAGAAGTTCTTCTCGCTGTTAATATTCTCCTCACGGTGAGCAGAAACCACAAAGAATTTCCCTTGCTGAAGATTAAGCCTTTTCAGCACGTCAGAAGCCTTGATCTGGTCCAGATAATGATGCAGCACTTCATACATTGGACTTCCGGTTTTTATGATCCTGTCGGCAGGCAATCCTTCGCGAAGGAGATATTCCCGGGCGATGGAACTGTAAGTCAAGTTTATATCAGAGGTATGGTCGACAATCTTCCTGTTGGTCTCCTCCGGAACCCGTTGATCGAAACACCGGTTGCCCGCTTCCATATGGAAGATGGGAATATGCCGTTTCTTGGCCGGAATCGCACAGAGGCAACTGTTGGTGTCACCCAGGACCAGAAACGCATCAGGTTTTTCCTTTTCCAGGACTGGATCGATGGAGGCGATGATCAACCCAATGGTTTCGGAAGCATTCTTCCCGGCGGCATTCAGAAAATAATCTGGCTTTCTGATTCCCAGGTCCTCGTAGAAGATCTGGTTCAATTCATAGTCATAATTCTGTCCGGTGTGCACAGTGATATGCTCAATGGCCTCCGATGTGTCAAGTTGAGCCATTACTCTCGACAAACGGATAATTTCCGGCCGGGTACCTACGACAGTCAATACCTTAAGTCTCTTTTCCATATCTGATATGTTTTTAAGCGAGGAGATGTAATCGGCAACGTGTAATCGGCAACGGACAATGCAGTAAAAATGGCAATTAGGAATACAGTAAAATCGGCAACAAGTGTTGCTTTTTTTACTGCACTACTGATTGCTAAAATTACTGCATTGGTAATTGCTGTTTACAGGAGAAAGTTACACTTCAAGATAATAAGTGTCAGGACGATCCTTATCAAAAAGTTCGTTGCACCACATCACAGTGACCATGTCAGTCTCGCCCAGATTTTCGATATTATGGGTGCAACCCACGGGAATGTCGACCACCTCCAGTTTATCCCCTGATACCAAATACTCCAAAACTCGGGTGTCATCGATCCTGCGGAAACGGATCACCCCTTTTCCGGCAACCACCAGGAATTTTTCGTTTTTAGTATGATGCCAGTGCTGCCCTTTGGTAATGCCCGGCTTCGAGATATTGACAGATACCTGTCCACGGTCGGGTGATTTGAGAAACTCGGTAAAGGAGCCCCGCGCATCTAAGTTCATCTTCAGAGGATAGGAGAGCTGATCTTCAGGCAGATAGCTCAGGTATGTAGAATAGAGCTTTTTCGTAAAAGCATCTGAAAGATCGGGCACCTGCAGATTATTCCGGCTATCTTTAAAGGAATAGATTAAATCGACAATTTCACCCAGAAGTATCCGGTGCTCGGTAGGTACTTTGCAAAAAGCACCCTCTTTGTGGGGGTGTCCCTCCATTGCCGAGATCAGTTCGTGGATCACATCATCGATATAGACCAGTGTCATTGGGGTATTCCGGTCATTGACCTGAATGGGCAAATCATGGGCAATATGATGGCAGAAAGTAGCCACCGCGCTGTTGTAATTAGGACGGCACCATTTGCCGAACACGTTGGGGAAGCGGTAGATATTTATCTCCGCACCCGTCTCCTTACTATATTTCAACAGTAGGTCCTCCCCTGCTTTCTTTGAAATGCCGTAAGGATTATCCAAGTCTGCCTGAATGGAGGAAGCGAGCATTACGGGACATTGATTGCCATGTTTTATTAAACTATCGAGCAATTGAGAGGTGAATCCAAAGTTACCAGTCATGAATTCAGACTGTTCTTTTGGACGGTTGACGCCCGCCAGATGAAATACGAAATCGGCATCATGACAAAAACCATCCAATAAAGCTGGATCGGTGTCCACATCAAATTCAAAGATCGTTAGGTCCGATGTCAAATTGTAATTCTTAGCCTTCCCCTCTTTGATATTGGTAAGCTCGGCCGCCAGGTTTTTCCCAACAAATCCCTTTGCCCCTGTAATCAGAATGTTCATTGCACCTCCTTTATAACATCTTCTCTTACCTCCGGAAGTTTTAGAAGCAGTTGCATCATCTCTTCTTTGTCGAGGCGATATGTATTGTGGGAATGGTAATCTTCGATCCTTGAAATATCCTCCTGTCCTTCAACGAAGTATTGATCGTAATTCAGGTCGCGAGCGTCAGCCGGAATGCGGAAATAGTATCCCATATCCTCCGAGCGGAACATCTCTTCACGGGTCACCAGCGTTTCATAGAGTTTTTCACCGTGCCTGGTGCCAATTACCTTTACCTCCGTATCCGCCTTATAGAGTTCTTTTAATGATGTCGCCAACACCTCCAGGGTGGCTGCAGGTGCTTTTTGCACAAACAGGTCACCTTGGTTACCATGCTCAAAAGCATAGAGTACAAGATCCACAGCGTCATCTAGGGTCATCATGTAGCGGGTCATATTGGGATCTGTGATCGTAATCGGTTTTCCCGATTTGATCTGGTCCACCCAGAGTGGAATCACCGAACCACGACTTGCCATCACGTTCCCATATCGGGTGCAGCAAATGGTTGTAACTGCATCATTTCCCAATGACCGTGCTTTAGCTACCGCCACCTTTTCCATCATAGCCTTGCTGATTCCCATTGCGTTGATCGGGTAAGCCGCCTTATCGGTACTTAACACCACCACATTCTTCACCCTATGTTCCACAGCCGAATCAAGTATGTTCTCAGTGCCATACACATTGGTGCGGACCGCCTGCATTGGGAAGAACTCGCACGAGGGGACCTGTTTCAATGCCGCAGCGTGAAAAACGTAATCTACACCCCGCATAGCAATATCAACTGAACGCTTGTCCCTCACATCCCCGATATAAAATTTTACTTTCTGATTTTGTATCCGGTGACGCATATCATCCTGCTTTTTCTCATCTCGACTGAAGATACGGATTTCCTTGATATCAGTACTTAGAAAGCGATCAAGGACCGCATTTCCGAAAGAGCCTGTACCGCCGGTAATGAGGAGAGTTTTGTTTTTGAACATATAAAGAATTTCTCAAGTTTTAAAAGATAAGAAAGGATGATCTTGATTGAATGATTTCAACTGATTTCATAATCGATAACCATCACAGTTAATTCCATATTTTCATTAATTTATCCCAAACCTTAGGCATGGAATATTCTTCTTGCACCCTTCTTTGAGCATTTAATCCACACTGCAAGGCAAATGGTCTATCATCAAGCATTTTATGAATTGCATTTTTAAGTTGATTTACATTTTTCGGTTCGACACAAATACCATAATCCGTTTCACTTTTAACATCTAACATTTCTGGGATGGCACCGACCGACGAAGCCACTATCGGACAGGCACAAGCCATACTTTCAATAATTACATTCGGGAAGCCTTCAGTATAAGAAGGTAATATAAAAACACCCGCTGAAAGCATTTCCTTAATTGTTTCTCTAAAACTAAGTTCTCCGGAAACTTCAAGCCAATCTGTGGACATTTCTCCGGCCAGTTTTACTAATTTCAGCTTAACTTCAGTTGAAACAGCACCAATCAATTTTAATTTAATATTGGGGATAGCTTTGCACACTTCTATTAATTCAAAAACCCCCTTTGTTTCTACAACATGACCAGCAAAAACCAATTTTCTGTCCTTCCTGACAATATCTAAATTGTCTTTTATTATCGCGGGAATTTCTGGTGTTAAAGGATTAGGCAATAATTCTATGTTTTTAAAACCTTCATTAACAAGCGTATCATAAGATTTTTTGTCGATTACTATTGTTGTATCAGCTGCCGTAATAACCCGGCTTATGAGTTTTTGCTCCCAGTTATTTTTCTTATATAAATCTGGAATTCTACCAAAGTGAAAATGAATGACAATTTTTATCCCTTTCCTTTTTGCAGCTTTAATCATTAAGATATCTCTTAACAAACCAAAAGAAGCACTTGAAGTAATATGTACTAAATCATAGTGATTTGAATTAATTTTTACCTTATATTTTTGAATAATCGGGAAATAGTCTTTAAGTCCTGAGAATAGTCTTTTAACAGTAGTTGAATTGCTGTATACTTTACTTTCTCTATTGGTAGAGTAAAAATACAAAAAAAAATTTTCAGGCAATTTGTCTTTATGTTCTTTGTAATATCGAATAATATGATTTGTCCATGTTGAAATTCCACCTACTGTGCCCTTAGAGGGAGCACATATTAATACTTTCATTATTCTTTTCTTTTTCCCTTCCATACTTTTCAAATAATTCTTCTAAATACTCTATTGACAGACGCTCTGCTTCGGGGTATAAAATACTTTCGTGTTCAAGGATTTCATTTATAGTCCATTTTAACTTAATAAATCTGGCAGGTACACCACCAACAACACTATAGGGAGGCACATCTTTGGTTACCACTGCACCAGCAGCAATTATACTACCTCTCCCTACTATTATCCCAGATAATAAAGTAACATTACAACCTATCCAAACATCTTTTTCAATAATTACATCCTTATCATAGCCTTTTGGTTTGTTTTTTTCATTAATATCTGATACAGATTTCCCAACAACATGTGCATGATTTCCAGTATGAACAGTAAAATTTTCAGCAATAGCACAATTTCCTTTAATAATAAACTTCGCATTTGTAGCTGAAATAAAACTATTTGGCCCTATACCTACATTATCATAGATGAAAATATTTCCCTTATTACCAAAATTATAGGGAGGGGAGAAAATTACATTATCTGCTATATAACCAAATTCTTTTCTTCTTACACCAAAATATTGATTATAAAGAAAATACATACCTCTGACAAAACGGTTATCTTTAATTATTCTTGTCATTTATACTAAAATAAATTTATCCATTGGGTTACAACAAATTCCGGAGAAAATAACACTACAGCTTTCTCTTTTGATTTTTCACCCATAGTAATCAACTGCTCTGTACTTAAACTGATTGCAGAAACAAGAGCTTCTTTTATGGACACAACATCGTCCCAATCACAGAGAAAACCGTTGGTTTTATCAACCAATATAGAATAATCCGAAACTCTGCTCATTAAAATAGGTTTGCTAAGCATCATCCCTTCACAAATGGCATTTGGTAGTCCTTCCAGTTCACTAAACAAGGCAACCATATCTGCCTTATTCATAATATTCGCAATATCCTTTGTTGGCTTATGAAGGTGTATAATGTCTTGTAGACAATTTTCTATTATCTTTTTTTCAGACTCATCATATGCTCTCGTATCACCTTTTATCACTTCAGCATTACCGTACCAATCTATTACAATCTTTTTTCTTTCATCTAAACTCAGCAAGGCCAGAGAATTTATCAATCCTATCGGATTTTTCATGTACTGAAAAGATGCTGCTACAACAATATGAAGTTTTCCGTATTTCCTAGGCTCATATTCAGAATTGATTTTAGGCAGTATAACAGGATTATAAACTACAACAAGTTTGTCTTTATATTGAGGATAATATTTTTCCCACATTGCTTTAGCGTTGTAGGAATTACAAACCAGCAGATCAGAATAGCGCTGAAACCATGCATAAAGTTTCCCCTTTCGGGATTGAAAAGTACTTTTCTTAGCGCTTCGTTCACTGGTTATAACTTTCCACTTCTTTCCACCAATAGATGAAAAATTATTAAGAAAATCGGGTGTTTCCAGAAATGAAATCACTACATCATAATCACCATTTCGAATAAACTTTCTAACTTTAAAAATCCGATGTATAGGACGACCTTCAAGTACAAAATGTAATGGAATATTTAATTCATCAAATTTATCTTTGAAGAAATCATCCTGATAATATGCCAATAAGCAGATATCGTAATTTCTTTCCTTCAGCATCTCAGCTAAAGATAATATCTGCCTTTGAGCACCACCGGATCCAAGACTATCAATTACACAAAGAATTCTCATTCTTCACTTTACAAAATATCGTGCTTACAGCAAAAGCAAAAGTAGCCCAGAACAATTTCCAATCTAAAGCCTGACCACCGAAAATCAACCCCCAGCAAGGGATTAATAATAAAAAAGGTAGTAAAAATCCGGTTCTCTTATAACTAAGATATGATTGCCAGGTCGATTTTACTATAAAATAAAAAAACATTAAAAAACCAATAATTCCAGTATATGCTAAAACCTCCAACAATACATTGTGAGGACTTTTTATTACTCCGAACGTTTGAATTGAAAACTTGTGGTAACCAGTTTTTCCTCTACCCCAAATAATATTATCTTGAATAAACGGTACAATTCTAGTCCAAAGTTCTTCTCTTCCACCAAGATCCACTTCTTCTCTCAAACTTTGCATTCTATTATATAGTACATCTGTCACAAGGAAAAATTTGAAAAAATATACTGAAGCTACGATTGCTGCTATTAGTATGAATATTTTATGCCAACCTACCTTAACCTTATAAAAGAGTATACCTATAAAAAAAGCTAGAACAAAACTAATAAATGCTTTTCTTGAACCTGTTTCAAACATAAATGTCAACATAATAGGTATTGGTAACAAAAGTAAGTATCGCCAGTTCTTTATCAACAAATCATCGCTAAGAACTAAATAAATCAAAATTAGGCATGCAACACTTAGCCTAACAGCAATTGCATTCTCATTATCACCAAAAACACTAACCCTACCACCATTGTATTCAATTCCAATACCTGAATTATAAAGAAAAGCTAAAAGTACAGCCCCTAAAGAGAAGCTAAACATTCCTTTTAACAACACACCATGATCAAGTCGTTCATGATTAACCAATACCCAGAACAATAATATATTTAAAAGAATGGTAAAATCAAAAAAATCATATGAGTATGCATTAAGATATAAAAGTGAAACTGAAGTCAAAAAAAACCAAAAAAAGAAAATTGAACGAATGTGTGGTTTAATGCTATCTATTCTAAGAAAATGCTTAAAATCCGAAATTATTGTAGCGATATAAAGAATTCCAGTGAATCGTGAAGCAGATCCAAAACCAAATAAGTTAAATACTTCAAAATTCAAACTGAAAAAATATAAATACAGCGCATATTGTTGGATTTTACGCAATTTAATCATTATTTTTCTCAATTAGTTTATTAACAACATTTTGAACCATCCATTCCTGAGGATTAAATTTGCCATCATGCCACAACATATTTTTATCCCAGTAACCAGGACAAAAATCATAAGCTTTGACATCAAAGCCATAACTAATCTCAACAATTAAAGGATTACCATTACTGTCAAATACAAAGTCAAATGCAATAGATTGAGATTTTAATTTTTCATTTGCGTTAAATGCAATTCTCACACAATTCTCATCAATCTGGTTTTTATCATAAAAAATATTGCCACTTCCGGAAGCTCTAAAATCATTATTTCTGACCATCCGTTTAATTCCAAAGGCTCTATCCCCAATTACGATAATCCGAATATCATATTTGTTATTAGGTACAAAATCTTGAAAATATACGTATCCCCGTTCACGATTTTTCATCTTAGCATATTCAGTAATAAAAAATAACCTCCCAAGTCCTTTCAATAATCCACTAAATGAATCTCTTCCTTCCTTAAATTTTATATATCTTTCCTTTAAATTTCCCAGTTTATCAAATTGTGAGAAACCTCTACTAAACGCTAATTTTACTATTCTTTCAGCCTCCAATTTTGATTTAATTAATTTTACATTTGTTGAGCCAGCCCCCCCTCGCAATTTGAAAACTTTAGGAAATGAAGTATTATTTATCCACTCTTTAGCTTCTTGTTTGTTATAGAAGACATACGATGGCACCATTGGTACATTTGCACTTTCTAATAGATATTTTTGACCAACTTTATCATCAAAATGCCAGTTTGTGTTGAAATCCGGGAATACATGTTTTCCTAATTGTTCAATAGAAAATAATAGCTGCTTTGAAAACAAAACATCTTTTAAATCGCCATGATGATGATGCCACATTAATATGTCACAATCATGCAACTTATCTATGATATAATTATCATAACAATCGACTACCTTATACGGCAAGCCATTAACCATACAGTATTTAATCCAACGGTCAGAAAAACTGCCCGGTCTATTATGAATTGCTATTTTCATTATTTTAAATATTTTTTTAATGATTCTATCGACATATCTCGATGGGCTTCACAAAGCAATGAATTAAGAAATTGAGACGCACCTTTCCTATTTAAAAATTTTATTCCTAATCTTCTTAATATTTCTCTTAAATACTTATTACCCACAAATGACAATAGGGACCAATTATCCAAATAAAAATCACTATTCATCTCAATAAATTTGTTCCATTGATCGTTTACTTGATTCTTATCTTGAATGATCTTATTGAATTTTGCAATCCTTTCCAATATCTGTTCCTTTTCGTTTCCCGCCAATAATGATAAATTAAAACCTTCTCTTTCTTGTTTAACAGGATGTACCTGATGCTTAATTTCACCTTTCGAAATAACTAATTCCAGTACCAAACCAGTATACCACTCATTGTTTAAGCTGTTAATCGTGAAAAGCAAATTTCCTAAGCTATAGTATATAGGAACTCCTTTATAAACTTCATTTCCGCTGATACAATGGGAATGGTGACCGACAACTATATCGGCTCCTTGATCAACATAAAAACGATATTGTTTTTGCATTCTAGGACTTGGAAAATTGTAAAATTCATGCCCACCATGCACTATTACAATAACCTTATCGTGAGATGCTTTAGCTTTCTTAATCTGAATTGAATTGTCGATAATATTCATTGGATTTGCACCAGGAGAATCATATTCGGCTATCGACCACTCTGCTTCGCAAAAGTTTATAATGGCAATGCGTAAGAAATCTTTTTCTAGTGTTAGCGGTTTGGTAGCATCGTTTAATTTTCTTCCGGCACCTATATAGCTGATTTTATTCTTATCTAGCGATTCAAACGTATCAAGTAATCCCAGTGAACCATAATCTAAAATGTGGTTATTGGCTAGTGTTACGACATCGATCTTTAGCTGTTTCAAGTATGGCAACATAGTGTTCTCACTTAACCGCAAATGGGGTCCTGTTTTTAGTATTTTGTTTTCAGGTTTTTCATCTGTTAGAGGAGCCTCTAGGTTGACAATAAGGCAATCAGTTTTATGGAACAAATCAACCACCGATTGGCTTAATAATTCTTTATTTGCGTACTCATCGGAAATAAAAAAATCGCCGGCAATAAGGATGTTCATGGTTTTATTAAGTTAAGAAATCGTCTTGAAACATTTTGAATATTGTATTGTTCAATATTTTCAATTACTAATTGGTTGGTATAGTTTCTTTTCAGAAATTCGTTAACAATTTGTCGTTTCAGTTTAAAAGGTTTTATAGATAATACCGGCTTTCCCACAATAGCATAATCAATTAATTTACTCGGGCTTTGTACGTTGTTCTTGTTTTCAAAGTTGACTAAAAAGTCCATGGTTTTCAATTCTTCAAGCAATTGTATTCTGGGAATATATTCACGGATTTCAATTTTTTCACCTAATTTGGATTTATAAGGTTCAATAAATGATGGGCTTTGTGTGTAAACAATAAATTTAAAATTTCTATCAGATTGGATAGATAAATATTCCAAAAACTCCGAAGGATCGCGAAAACTTTTACTCAAAGCGCCTGCATAGGCAAATAATACTATATTGTTGTTCTTTTGTTTGCTTGGAGTAAAATTGCTTTTTTCAAAATTAAACCCTTGCGGAATTATTTTTATTCTATTACGGCAAGTTTTAGGGTATGCTGAAATTGCTTCCTCAATAGGTATTGTAATGTAATCGGGCTTTCTGCAAAACCAACTTTCCACAAAATGAAAATAAAACGGATATTTAAATTTTTTCTCTCTATTTCCCATAAAAGGGTCACCACAGTCTGCTACCCATGTTCCACAAAGAGATGGATTATTTTTTCTGGCAAGGGCAACTCCCCAATGAACTGGATAAGGAACTGCGATGGAAAGAAGCAAGTCATAACCTTTTCTGACTTTTAATGCCTTTTTTAATAACAGGGTTAATTGAATATCAGGATATTCCAAAAGATAATTCAGGATAAAACGAATTCCCTTTTTGAAAAGGTTATTCCCTATAATTACCTTCCATTTACCTTGCACAAAATCTTCAATCGTTATGTTATATTTTTTTTCAAAATCAGAATAATCGTGATTTCTTTTGTGCGTTAAAACAGTAACATTATGTCCTTCCCTGGCAAATTCCTTCGCCAGTTCAGTTGCTCTGAAAGAACGAGGCGCAATAATTGGGTAAAAAGCTCTACTTACAATCAATATGTTTTTCCTATCCATAAATCTCCACCAGATGGGTTACAATTCTCTCCGCTGCTTTTCCGTCCCACAACTCCGGAATACCGCCTTTTTTCCAATTTCCGGAGAAGAGCAAGTCAAGGGCAGGTTTAATGGCTTCCGGATGGGTGCCTATCAACTCATTGGTCCCGATGGTGCAGGTTTCAGGACGTTCGGTATTGTCACGCAAGGTAATACACGGGATTCCCATAACGGTGGTTTCCTCGGTTATTCCTCCTGAATCGGTGATGACGGCTTTGGCGTTTTCGACCAGGAAGTTGAATTCGAGATAACCAAGTGGTTCATCGAGACAAAGAGACTCAGGGACTGAGAGAACCAGAGATTCAATGATTTTAGCGGTACGCGGGTGGACAGGGAAGATAATAGGGATGCCACGGGACGATTCAAGAATGGCTTCAAGCAACTTTTGCAGGTTGGATGGATCATCCACATTGGCTGGACGGTGGAGAGTCATTACGATATAATTTCCCTTTTCGAGTCCTGCTTTATCCCAGATTTCCGGCTTGCAGAAACGGGGACGATTGGCCAGTAAGGTATCGATCATTACATTTCCAACGAAGAATATCCGGTTATCCGGAATTCCGGCCTTGCGAAGGTTCTGGTTGGCGAGTTCGGTGGTGGTAAAAAAGTAATCGGCCAGAGCATCTGTAACCATCCGATTGATTTCTTCGGGCATGTTGAGGTCCCAACTTCGGATCCCTGCCTCCACATGGGCCACTTTGGTATTGAGTTTTTTTGCCACTATGCTGCATGCCATGGTACTGGTTACATCGCCCACTACCATGACCAAGTCAGTTGGATTCACCTTCAGTTCTTTTTCAAAAGCTACCATGATGGCCGCCGTTTGCTCAGCCTGTGTGCCTCCCCCGCATCCGAGGTTAACATCAGGTTCAGGAATATTTAGCTCGCGAAAAAATGTCTCGCTCATTTTTTGATCATAGTGCTGACCAGTGTGAACAAGGCGATAGCAAACTTTCTCGCCATTCTTTTGCGCAGTAGAAATTGCATGAATAATCGGAGCAATCTTCATAAAATTTGGGCGGGCACCAGCGATAAGAGTAATGGTCATGACAAATATGTTTATTTCTTAAACCGAACGATTAAGGGTTTAATAATTAATAAATAATCTAACTTAGTGTATAATGATATAACATAAAAGAAAATAACATAAAGTGTAAAACAAGATATCAATAATAATAACCCATCAAAATGAATAACATCAATAAATAGATATTTTATTAATAACAATAGGATTAATGAAGGGATTATTATCTTATAAATGCTGACTAAAGGAACCAAATCATTCAATTTCAATTTGAAATATTTTGATATATATATAAGCATAGCTAATATATTTCCAATTCTACAAATGACAGAAATGACCGTAATCAAGTAAGGCGAATTAACAACCAATATACTCACATATTCTAATAAAACTAAAATAATCGCATGTAATAAATGTACATTAGCATAGAACTTATTCGCATTGATAGCCATTATTAAGCCGACATAAGAAATTACAGTGAAAAAATTCACGATCAATTTTATCCGAAAATATCCTCCTGAACTTTCATATTGTGGTCCATATAAAACCACCATCACAGTATCGGCAAAAAACCAAAAGAATAGCACCAGCGGATAAATGACTTTAATTGTCTTTTCAAATACAGAAGTCCAAAGTGGCAAAATCACCGTTTTAACATCTGCCTTTTCATGTACCTGTTTCGAAAAAATAGGACTTAATACAGTAGCACCTGCCCCAACTACCATGCCTACAAATGGTAATTCTAATGAACCATTTGAAAACTCAGCAAACACTTCATTTCCAAAAAAACGGCTGATAAAAAATTGATCAGCTGATCCAATTATAATACCCCAAAAGCTAGCATAGAACAACGGTATCGAAAACCGGAATATTTCTTTGTAAGTAATCCGTGTTTTATCTTTTACTTCACTGCGTATCGGGTAATTTTTGAGATAGATAGCAAAAAGGAATGTCAGGGCCGAAGAAATCACAAACCCAATAATGGCATGGACATACGTGCCTTTGAAAACAATCACTGGCAAAGCAACACAAAGCAACAAGAAAATACGTGTAGTTATGGTGTATATAGTTATAAATTGTGTTTTTCGATACGTTGCCAGTATGCTTTCAAGTCCCATTGTAGGTAACATCAATATTGGAACCGGAGAAAATATGCGTAAAGCTAGGCCCAAATCCGGATTCTTTAGAAAAAGTGCGATCTGTTCAGATAGAACAAAAAGTAATACCGAAAAAGTACCTCCTAATATATAAAATAGATTTGTAAGCCGAGAAATCAAACTTTTTGCTTCATTCAATGGAACACGGGGCAAAAAATATGAAAAGGCTTTTGGTATACCAAGAGTAAATACGGTCAATAATGTGTGATACACATAGAATACTTGTTTGTAAGTTCCATAATCACCTTTTTCAAAATATCGACTTAAAATCATTGAACTCACAATGGTAAACCCAAAAGAGAACAAACTTCCGATACCTACCCAAAAAGCTTGCTGTGTGTTATTAGAATCCGTGTCGTTAGTCACTTATACCGATTCTGTCAAAGAATAATAGAATCTTATCCTTAATAAATCGCAGTTCAATTTTCCTGCAATAAAGCAATAGAACCACCAGGAAGGTTTAGCTACATAAAATCACCTAAAAAAAAACCACTTCGCTTAAAAAAAAACAACTGTAATCTCATTTCATTATTTCTGAAATGATTTTGACAAATGCAAAGCTTTATTACCATAAGACACTCAAGTCTGAGTTCAAGGATTAGTTGTTAAGTCATTTGTATATTCAATTATAAATTCCATAACTTTCAGATTCCCTGGGCATTGTGATTAAAGATATTATTAATAACAATCTTGAGATTGAATTAAATCGAGAACTGAAATAAATTTAAACAGAGCCCCAAGAAACACATCTTATACAACTTCGTTACCCTAAGTCACAAAGCAGGAGCAACCCGGTTAACATTTTTAATGCTTATGAAGAGTGGCAAAATTATAAATCTTTCTCCGTAAACAGTCATTCAAGTTGAAAAATCGTTTTTTTTAAACATACCTTAAATCTATTAACAAATATGTTTACTTTTGTCCCTCTCAAAATGAACACAATGAAGATATTCAGTCAAATAAGTGAGATCTCAAAGGTTGTGTTATTCAGCCTTTTGCTTATTTCCTTCTCTTGTACCACCCCCCTTCAGGAGATCACTTACCTCAATACGATTGAAACCGGGAAGACGTACACTGATGGCCCTTCACCTGGCATTTACCAGGTGCGGTCCAGCGACCATCTATATATCCATGTGATTGGAGATGATCCTACTGCGGTTGCGTTTCTCAATCTTATGCCAACGACTTCGGCAGGATATTCCACTTCTCAAAGTCTGGAACTGGTGACCTTCATCGTGGATGAGGAGGGGAATATCAATTATCCCCAGTTTGGAGAAATCCACGTCGCGGGGAAAACCATCGACCAAATCAGGGAGGAATTGCAGAGAAGGGTCAACTCTTATATGCAGAATTCTTCCGTTTTCGTTAAGCTCATTAACCGAACGATCACTGTGCTGGGTGAAGTGCGCACACCCGGACAGCATCCCATGGTAAAGAACAAGCTTTCCATCTTTGAAGCCTTGGGAACCGCCGGTGATATTAACGACTACGGGAACCGCAGGAACATCAAACTGATCCGCGAAACCCCGGGAGGTAAGCTGGTGGAATCGATCGACCTCACCAACCCTGACCTGATTTCTTCGCCCTACTATTATGTCCTTCCCCATGATATCCTTTACGTGGAAGCCTCCAGCAAGGTGTACGGAAGAAAGACCATGCCCTTCGGAACCGGTGTCAGCTTGGTCTTTTCAGCCATCTCGACCGCTTTATTGCTCATCAATTATTTAAAATAAACTGCCATCTCATGCAGGAAAATATTGCCCCACAAACCCTTCAAATGCCAGTGGAGGAAGAAATCGACCTCCGAAAACTATTTAACAAACTTCTTCACCATTGGATCTGGTTTGCCTTAGCTCTCATTGTGGCTCTTGTGACGGCCTGGCTGGTCAACCGGTATACCACTCCGGTATACCAGACCAAAGCCCGGGTGATGATCGAAAAGGACAATGCCGGAAGCGCCCTTTCTGGACTGGGCACGGGAACCGGCGAGGTGTTCGGTGGTTTTGGATTTGGTACTGGAAATTGGTATATCCCCAACCAGGTGGCCATGCTGGGATCACGACCAATGATTGAAAAAGCCCTTTCCGAACTGGGATTTGAAGTGACCTATATGACCTACGGACGTGTCAAAACAACCGAGGGATATACCAGTGTTCCCTTCACGGTGATGTGGGACAAGTCAAAGCCCCAGTTAATTGGAGTGGAATTTCACATTGACATCTCTCCCACCGGCGAGTTCCATATCACCGCGGAAGCCGAGTCCGCCGAACTTTTCAACTTTGAATTGGAGGAACCACTCCAATGGGTACCCAATTTCAAGGTGGATAAAAAGGTAAAGGCGGGAGATAAAGTTGCCGGAGACGGATACGAATTCACCCTCCTGCTCAGTGATAAATTCAAACCCAACGATATCGTCTCCTACTCTTTCCAATTCAATAAGCCATCAAAACTTGTTGAAAAATATCAGAAGGCTCTGACCTCTGCACTTGAGGATAAGATGGCCTCCATCGTTGGCCTAAATGTGACCGATGTACATCCCCAGAAAGCGGCTGATTTTGTAAATAAACTCGCTGAGATTTACCTGCTCGACAATCTTGAAAAAAAGAACCGGGTGGCTGACCGCACCATCGACTTTATCGCGGAACAGCTCCGCACCATAGCAGACTCGCTTTCCATCTCCGAAAGCCGCAAGCAATCCTTCCAATCGGCCAACCAGGTGCTCAACATCCCCATGCAAACCCAGCAACTGCTGGAACAAACCTCCCAACTCGACAGGGAGCGCGTCAGATTGGAAACCCAGAACAAATATTACAACTACCTGAGCAGTTACATGAAGAACAGCCAGGAGCTCGATAACATTATCGCCCCTTCATCCATGGGAGTAGACGATCCACTGATGGCCAACCTTATTTTGCAGTTGAACCAGCTCAGCGTGGAGAAGTCATCCAGTATGACGACGATCCGCAATCCGGAACATCCCACCCTCAAGCGCATCAACGCCCAGATCGAAAACATCAAGAATTCGCTGATCGAGAATACCAACAGCATGCTGGCCCAATCGCGCATCGCCCTGAACGACATCAACAGCCGAATCAGGGAGTACGAGGCCCAGGTGCGCCGCCTACCTTCGACCGAACGCAACTATGTCAACATCGAACGACGCTACAACGTAGACAGCGAAACTTACACCTTCCTGATGCAGAAGATGTCGGAAGCCCAGATTGCCAAGGCTTCCAACGTACCCGACGGTCAGATCCTGGAGGATGCCCTTCCAGGGAAACCCATCAGACCCAAAAAGGCAATGAACTACGCCATCGCCCTATTGCTCGGACTTGCCCTGCCGGCCACAGTGATCTTTCTGCGCGATTTCTTCAACAACAAGGTGCTGTCAAACGACGATATCGAAGCGGTGACCAAAATACCCATGGTGGGGCATGTCTTCTTCAACGATGGTAAGGATTACTCACCCACCCCGGTTTTGGACAAGCCCAACTCCCCAGCCACAGAACCCTACCGTGGACTCCGCAACAAGCTTAACCTGATGACCAAGGGAAAGGAAAAACCGGTCATCGCTGTAACCTCCACGGCGCCAGGTGAGGGGAAATCTTATACGGCCATTAACGTGGCCTCCTCCTTTGCTCTCACCAAGAAGAAAACTCTCCTCCTCGACCTCGACCTCCGCAATTCAAAATTCCTTGAGGTGCTCAAGCTTGAAACGGATCTGGGGGTGGTGGACTATGTCATGGGCCAGAACACCGTGACTGAAATCATCGCCAAAACAAAGCATCCCTTCCTCGACATCATCACGGCGGGCCCCATTCCCCCTAATCCGGGTGAAATGCTGATGGACAAAAAGCTGGGGGAACTGCTTGCTGAGTTGAAACAACTGTACGAGGTGATCATCCTCGACACAGCGCCCATCGGCTATGTGACCGACCTCTTCCAGATTACCGACCAGCTCGACGCCACGCTATACGTGGTACGCCATGGGGTGACCAACAAGAACTTCCTCCAAAACGCTCTCGAGGAGGTGAAAACACACAAACTCCGGGGTGTGGGCATCGTGGTCAACGCCATCAAACATAAGAAAGGCATCTATGCCGGTGGTTATGGCAAGGGATATGGATATGGATATGGGTACGGCTATGGTTACGGTTATGGCCAGGGTTACGGCTATGGTGAAGGAAGCACTAACTCGAAACGAAAAGTGATTAAAGAAGAGTGATCAACATCTATAACATGATATAATGAAAGAGACTGCCCATTTCTCACGAATTGGGCAGTCTTTCTTTAAAGCCGTCCATCGACCAGTGAAAGATCCAGTATTCCCTTGACGTCGTAAAGGACCGTCTCCTCTTTCTTCAGCGCCCCCAGGTCAAGGGACAGAAACGCCTGATGGGCCACAGCCAGGATGATCGCATGAAAGCCGTCCCCGGCGGGCAGCTCCCTGTGGGAGACCATCCCGTATTCGTGCATCACCTCGGCAGGCTCCGCCCAGGGATCATAAAGCGTCACCTCCATCCCGTACGCGGTAAGCTCGTGGTAGATGTCGACCGCACGCGTATTGCGGATGTCGGGGCAATTCTCCTTGAAGGTAACCCCCAGCATCAGGGCCCGGGCTCCCTTCACCGGAATACCCTTGCGGATCATCAGCTTGACCACCTCCGAAGCCACATACTGCCCCATGCCGTCGTTCAACCGCCGGCCAGCCAGAATGATCTCAGGATGATATCCGTACTCCTGCGATTTCTGGGCCAGATAATAGGGATCCACGCCGATGCAGTGCCCCCCCACCAGCCCCGGCTTGAAGGGCAGGAAATTCCACTTGGTCCCCGCTGCCTCCAGTACCGCATGCGTGTCGATCCCCATCCGGTTGAAGATCTTGGCCAGCTCGTTCACAAAGGCAATGTTGATATCCCGCTGAGAGTTCTCTATCACCTTGGCCGCCTCGGCCACTCTGATCGTGGGCGCCAGATGGGTCCCCGCCACGATCACCGAACGGTAGAGTTCATCTACGATCTTCCCCACCTCAGGCGTGGAACCGGAAGTCACCTTTTTAATCTTCTCGACCGTGTGCTCCTTATCACCCGGATTGATCCGCTCAGGGGAGTATCCGGCGTAAAAATCCCTGTTGAACGTCAATCCCGACACCCTCTCCACCACGGGAATGCAATCCTCCTCGGTGGCCCCGGGATAAACCGTCGATTCATAGATGACGATGCTGCCGGGAGTGATCACCTTGCCTACCGTCTCACTGGCCTTCACCAGGGGGGTCAGGTCAGGTCGGTTGTTCTTGTCGACAGGGGTGGGCACTGTGACCACGAAGATGTTACAGGGACGGATCTCCTCCAGCGAGGTGGTGCAGAAAAGGCCAGCCCCGGGAACGGCCGCTCCGCCCGCAGGATGGGTTACGGGATTCTCCGCAACCAGCACCCCCTGCAACACACCAGGCTCCACCTCCAGCGTGGAATCCTCGCCGGCCATCAGTTCATCCACCCGACCCTGGTTGATATCAAATCCTACCACGGGATACCTGGTGGCAAACAGACGGGCCAGCGGAAGTCCCACATATCCCAGCCCAATCATGGCAATTTTATAATCCATCATCACTTATTCAGAAAAAATTGAACAAAATGCCGCCCATACTTTAACATATTATTTCGTGTGTTCGGCAGCGTGCAAAAATAAGTGATTTTCCTTTACCTGAGCACTCAATCTTCAATTGCCTTTCGCAGAAACTTATGATAGCGCTTGATGCGGTGAAACGTCAGGTAATTGGCGTCATGGAAGTTGTGTGCACCACCAAATTCATCATCAAAAGCCGTCCTCGACAAGAAAATAATGTCCCTGCCATCGAATTGCCAGTCCACATACTGGAAACCCTGCTTTTGAACATCAGGATTTTCGAGCAGTATTTCATGGACGGTCCAGTTTTTCAAATCGGGAGAACTTTTAATCACAAGGGTGTTTCGTACACTGCCTGCAGGTAAATTTGAGTACTCTTTTTTTACCAAGTTGGCAAGGGTCCAGTAACGCTTACTTTTTTCATCATACCGGATGGAGAATTTCTTTGCTCCACCCACAAAGTCCATAAAACCAGTTTCCGTATCGAAAGTGGCTTTTGCACCATCATCACTGATTTGAACTACTGCGGCCAGATCACGCCCTGGTTCTGATGTTGCGACCCGCAATATGTCAACCATCTTACCGTCTGGGGTCACGACGGCATTTCCTTCAAGCCATCCCCCAAATTTACCATCGAGATAGGTTGAATCATAGGGCATACAGTTGGTGGCTTTCCAGTTTGACGACACTAAAAGATCGGCATCAACAGGTGCAGAAATCACCATTGCACTGTACCGCTTCCCCCAGGCCTTGGTATCTGCCTTGGCATTCTCAATGGCCCGCCATAACCGTCCGTTGTGCACAACGACAGGCATAGGAGCAGTATGGTATTCCCCTTCCAGCAACAAACCATGATTCCCATCGGTGGGTTCACTCCATGTCTTTCCACCATCCAGTGAGCGACGGATAATGAAATTACCGTGATGCTTCCAGGTACCTGTGATATACAATGCTTTCTTATGGACAAACAGATTGGACCAGAATTGCCCGTCAATTTCCGAAATCTTCTCCCACGATTTTCCTTTGTTGGTTGATTTATAAACCGCCGTCAAAGCACGTTGGTGCTCGGTAGTTGCCGGCCCAAAATGATCGTGTGAGGCTACATAATCCCCATTGGGCAGAATGCAGATGGAAGGGGATCCGATATATACCTTGGTATGTGCCGGAATGTAATTAACCACTACTCCAGGCACCTTCCCTGATTGTGCATGGGAAGTGGAAAAAATAACAATCAGGACGAAAAGAAAGGTTAAGTTCTTAATGAATTTATTCATGTTATATTTTTTTTACCAATTATTGAATTCTGACCTTAACCACAATCTTTCTTACCGGCATATTCTCCGTTGTCTTCACGGTCGGTCGGTGAGCATCATCAGGGAAGAACATGAAAAACCTGCCAGGCACTGCGATCCGGTAGTTTTCGGCATCAGCACTTAGAAACACAATGTCCTTTTCCTCGTTGTACGGAACGGTAATAGCGGTGCTATCCAATGGCAAGACGCCCATTCTTTCTTCCCCCGACACAAGGACCTGTATGTCGGCGTATTTTTTATGTGCTTCAAACATAACCTCCTCTTCATTTCTGCTGACATATTCATCGACATTGACATATAAATCAGCCCCTTCCAGTTCATGCCGGCCCAATTCCAGTGTCCTGAGATCTTGTTCACTTAAGAACTGAAAGGCTTTTTCCCACCGTTGAGGATTCTTGCTATATTGAACAGCAAACTCCCTTTGGTCGATGGATTCATCGGGGATGGCTTCCCATCCCTTTTTCCACTCGCCAGCGCTGAACCATTCTGTGAGTTCCTTCTCGCTCCACTTGTCAGGTGATTTGCCTTTGTCTGAATTACATGCAATGGGCACGGTCAGAACAGAAAGGAAAATGAACAATTTCGTCTTCATTTATTTCTTTTTATGAGTTTGTTCGCCACGTTTCCAATTAAGAATCCCACAATAAAAATGGCGACTGTACCAAAAACAATAGACAAATAGCTATGAAATGGGCTGGCATATTTCAGCATTACCCCTTTGGTAAAAAATATCGGCGACAGGCTCATCCAGCCAATGACCAGCACTCCGGCTACCACACCGATGATGGCGGCTGTATTCTTTACTTTTGGCGCCAGATATCCCAGTAGGAACAAGCCCAGCATCCCTCCACTGAAGATGGAAGCCAGTTTCCACCAGGCATCCAGGGCGCTCTGTACATTGATCATGGCGACAGCGATACAAATCGCAATAACGCTGAAGATGAAAGAGGAGAGATATAAAATCTTCATGGATTTACGTTCCGTCTCCTGATCTCCGGGAGGAAGCTTAAAGAAGTCGACCAGAATAACCGTAGCCGAACTGTTCAGGCTGGTGGAGATGGTGCTCATTCCGGCTGCAAAAATGGAGGAGATCAATAAACCAGTGAGACCCACAGGCAACTGATTGACAATAAAATAGGGGAAAACCTCATCTCCAACAATATCAGCAGGCAATAATCCAGGATTGGCTTTGTAAAAGCTAAAAAGGGCTGTCCCGATAAATAAAAACAGGGCAGATACAGGAACATACATCAGACCTCCCCACAAGGCAGATTTCTGTGCTTCCTTATCTGACTTGGAACTCATATAACGCTGTATATAGTTTTGATCTATCCCGAAGTTCTGGATGTTGATAAAGAATCCATAAATCAAAACTACCCAGAAGGTGGAGCTGGTCAGTTCACTGCTAAAGCTGCCCAGGGAAAATTTTTCGTTTTCGGCAGCGAACCTAAAGAGTTGTCCAGGTCCTTCTGGCAAGGAAAATAACAGTACGCCGATGCAAAGCACTGCCCCGGCAATCAGGATAATCGCCTGAATGGCATCGGTCCACACGACGGCCTGGATCCCCCCCAGCAGGGAGTATATCATCACACAGACACCTGTAATAATAATGATGGTGGTAATGTTCCACCCCATCAGAACATTTAAGGGGAGCGCCATCAAAAAAAGTATGGTCCCTGCACGCATCAGCTGGGTAAGCAGGTACATGACCGAGGCATAAGTCTTTGCCCAGGGGCCAAAACGCCTTTCCAAATAGGTGTACGCGGAGGGACTGTTGACGGACCGGTATAGAGGAACGAAAAACTTGACCGCGATAATGGAGGCTATGGGCAGCGACAAACTGAATACAAAGGCATTCCAATTGGTAAGATAAGCTTGCCCGGGAAGCGCCAGATAGCTTATGCTGCTCACAAAGGTGGCAAGGATGGACAAAGACAACACCCATGTTGGCAAGGAGTTGTTCCCTAAGGTAAAGGCTGATGCCGACTTGTTCTTTTTGTAGAACGAACTTCCAAACAATACAATGCCAATCAGATAGATCGCGAAAATGCTAATATCAATTATACTCATGGATATGGGTTAATTTCAAATTTGTGTCGAATGATTAAAGATGGAGTGCCTTTAGTGCTTCTTTTATCTTTTCCCGTTCAGGTTCATTAAACCGGTGAAATGGCTCTGCCATAAAATCGTTGCAAATACCCAAAACTGACAATGCGCATTTTAGCCCTTTCAAATAACTGGAACCAAAACTACCTACATTGTAAATCGTTGAACTTATTTGCATCACCTTTCCCTGCAGGGTTTGAATTTTGTCTAAATCGCGATTTCGGGCGGCATTGTACAATTCCACATACAATTTGGGGAACATATTCGCCCCGCCATTGACTCCACCATGCCCTCCGGTCAGAACAAACTCCGCCATAAACTCCTCAGGGCCGACCATAAAAGTAAAATCGTCCCTGTCCCTCAGGGCATATTGAACCTGCTTGAAATAGGCCAGATCTGATGAACTGTCCTTCATACCAATGATCCCGGGGATTTCTGCGGCCATTCTTACGGTTTCGGGCAGAAACTTCACCTTGGTATGCATAGGCATATTGTAGAGGAACAACGGTAAAGGCATTTGCTTCATAATCCTATGCAGATACTCCAGCAATTCTGGCTGACCGGCCGCAAAATAATAGGGAGGAGCCAACACGACCGCATCCGCACCACATTTGGCGGCAATCTTTGCCAAACGCAGACTTTCAGAAAAGGCCGAATCGGTTATTCCCACTAAAACAGGAACACGTCCTTTCACCCATTGACAGGTATATTCTATCAGCTCTTCCCTGAGCTTGTAACTTAAACTGGCAAATTCTCCGGTGGTCCCTAATATAAAAATGCCGTGTACTCCTCCGGAAATCATGTGCTCGATCAAACGTTCGAGACCTTCAATGTCGAGTGTTTCGTTGTCGATCAATGGAGTAACAAGTGGAGGAATGATTCCTCTAAGTGGCAACTTAAGATTTCTTTGCATTTTATTTAAAGTTTAATTTGTTTCTTAATCAGACGATTGCATGATACTTGGAATTGGACGACATGCCTTACCAGGATCGTTTGCTTAATTCGTTCCTGACTGTGTTTTAATGTAACTTGATTATTCCAGGTAAGGATTATTCCGGAAATAGAAATAGCCATCTTCAGCTCCAATTATCAATTCCTTTTTCCCATCATAATTCAGATCAATGACCGCTGGACTAGTTGTATGACCGGCTAGCTTACGTTCATCCAGTAATCCCATATCTTTGAAGATAGTGACACCATTTTCCATCTTTACATTTTTAAGGAACGTAGCATTTTGACTATTCACCAGTAAATCAAGACGACCATCTCCATCAATATCGGTAATGTTGATTTTCCGACGTCCACTTTTGCCAGCAGCATCACTATTCAGTCTCAAAAAGTCTGATTCACCTTCAAGCTTGAAAATTCTTTCACCGGGTAGTAAAACAAGCTTGCCTTGATGGTTTTCTCTACGAAACATAGCCAGATAACCTTCATGATCCAGCATCACCAAGTCATTTAGACCGTCACCCGTCCAGTCAACAACCACTGGTGTTGTTCTCCATTGTGTCACGAGGGCATTTCCTTCAGGATTCCACCAATTCCATTGTGGTTTCGGCACTTTACCCTTCCATTCTACCTCTACTGGTCGTTCGGCTGAAAGTCGAGGTTGGGTTCTTGTACCCACATTTTCAAACCAAACAACTTTCCCCCATATGGAATTTACTACCAAATCAGGTAATCCATCATGATTCCAATCTGCAGATGTTAAAGTCGTATAGCCCCATTTAGCTTCTGCCGGACCCTGTATGGAACCATTTGGTCCAGCCATTATTCGAATTGCCTTACCGTCTGCCAAAATTAACTTAGGAGCATCCCATTTAATAGGATTGCCTCCTAAATTCTTGATGAAGGAGATGTAACCAGCTGAATTCCCTGCTAAAATATCATCAAGTTGGTCCCCATCCCAATCAATTACGGCTGGAGTAGCTAATGCTCCAAATTTTACCTTGTCAGCTTTCTGTCTAAAGTATCGTGGTTGCAGGAAAATGGGCATTCCATCGATGACCTTCCCGGTGTGTTCAACCAAAGCTACTCTTCCATCTTCATCTCCAACAATCAGGTCAGGCCAACCATCCCCGTTAAAGTCATGGACAACCGGTGTTATCATACAAAGGTCCATTCTGATGACTTTATCATCGTGAGTTAGTACTCTTCCTGGCGCAAACAGAGGGTTGCTTTCTGTACCCACATTTTCAAAAAAGGTAAATCCATCCCGGAATTCTCCGCATATTATATCAGGCTTACCATCTCCATTGAAATCTGCGAAATTTGGAGAAGGCCTTCCATAAACCCCAAGGGGAATCCCGTCAGTATTGAGAATTAATACAGGGTCTTTATATTGAGGGGTTTGATTACTCCCTATGTTTTCGAACAAATACAGGTTGGCCAGTAATGGACCGTTGTTCCATTGCCCTTGTTCAGAATAGGCATTATCCCAACCATAATATTCTCTGCCTTTGTAATCCTTAGGACCCCATACCCCAATCCCAATCAGCAAATCCAGAACTCCGTCCTTATTAAAATCAATATAATGCCATTGATTGGCTCTTGTATTGATCCCTTTGTAATAGAGTTCAAGTATATCCGGAGCAGGAATCTTAACAGGATTCATAAAAGTGGATTTTATAAAATCAGGGTAAGATTTACCTGGAGTGGTAACTATGGGGTTACCATTGACATAGGATATACTCGGATTATTGACTGCGTCTCCTATCCGTTGAGAGGGTTCAAAAAGTGGCAATTGAGTAACCGAATCAATTACTCCTGTATTCTTGAAGAAATAAACTCCTTTATAGGGAGTATCACTACATACCACCACCAGGTCGGATAATCCATCTCCGTCATAATCCATCGGAAGGGGCCATGCCCAGAGACCTACACCAAGATCAACTAGAAGTCCCGGATTATTATATGCCAAACGCTCAAGCTTTTGTCCCTTAGTATCTTCCACGTATATCAGCAAAAAAAATGTCACGAAAAAAGGAAATAACATCCACCTTTTTATCATAATATACTCCTTTCTTACAATTTGAAAATTACTGTTACTTATATCTGCTTCGGCAGCGATGTACTTTTGAGCAAATCATACGATGCGCATCCTATAATGATTTGTGAGCCGGGTCTGGTTACTCCAAGATTCTAATAATAAAAAGACTATTTTGTTATATCATCTTCAATCCCCACAGTAGTAAGGTCTTTACGCTCAAAAAAGTAAAACTTTCCATTCTCTGCTCCAACAATAAGGTTTAATCCGTGGGAATTATTCCCCAGTTCACATGCATATGGGGCATTGGAATGTGCTCCCAAATAGAAGTCCTCATGATTAATCTGGAATTGTACAGGTTCTGCAAATGAGATATTCTCATTGGTACCAACATTCTTCATAAAAAATACCTGCATGCCTATTTGATTTTTCAAGAACCTCGAATATGGCAAACCTCTTTCAGGATGAGGAAACGATGACCGTTTTACGGTCCCAATTATAAGATCCAATTCTCCATCATTATCCCAATCTGTAAGTTGTAACTTTGCCCTACCTGTTTGTCCCAATGGTTCCTTGTTATTGTGAAATGTAATTGTACTTCCATCTCCCATTTTTAACTTCCCACCATCCTCGACTGTGAAATCGTCCACTCGCCAATAAAGGTGCAGAGCGTTATCTACATCTAAAATTACCAAAGCATTTTTACCGTTAATATGGGCAATCGCAGGTCTTACTCTCCATGTTCCTGGCAATTCCATATTGTCCAGGCGAATGGGTACAGGTCTGTCCAAATATGCCTTCTCACGGGTTCCCCGATTAATCATAACTTCAAATTTAGATCGGGAGCCGGAAAAGACGATATCATAAAGACCGTCACTATTCCAGTCAAAAACGGTAGGACACAAGTATCCCCATGCCGATTCAAGCGGCCCCTGAACTATTTGATATCCCGGACGGAATAAGATCGGAGAACCAGCAGAATGCATTTCCTCAGGAAAGGCAAATTCTGGCAAACTGTTTTTCCCAATATTTTTAAAAAAAAGCAATCTTCCTTCCGAATTACCTGCAACAATATCCAGGGCACCATCGCCATCCCAATCAATCACATTTGGAACGGTTAACGTCCCTGCGTAAAGATCACCATTCTCATGCAGTATAACCTTAGGTTCAAGGTATATGGGTTCATGGTTATTTGTCATCTTCCCTGAGAATCTGTAATAATATAAGGCTCCTTCTCCTCCTGCAATAAATCCGGATTGCCCACTCCCTTCTGAGAAGAATGGAATGGCTTTTGCTCCTTGTGTCGGATGATAAAGTACTTGATTATCTTCACTGAAAACATGTCGGGCTGTTTTCGCATTAGAGGTCCAATACTTAATTACCCCTAAGCTGTTCGTTATAATATATCCATTCAGTATATCCCCTTTAAACCCTACTTTAACGACGCTGCTCCCTGAAATGGCTAAATTATTTTCATTTGTTACCCTTTCAATATCAGATACCTGCTTTTTCAGCTTTAAGTCAATCTCAAAGCTGAATAACCCACAAAGAGGAAGTTTACCACGGTACGAACCTGCTCCGTTATAATAGGATTGCTCATCACCAGGGTATGTCGCAGGACGGTATATCTGACCATCACTGCAAAGTAAAATAATCCTCAACTTATTACTTTCGAGTCTGCAAACATCAATTCCTAACAGGGGATTCATTTCCCCTGTAATGGGCATATCTAAAAATTTTTGGAATTCCAGATCGCTTTCTTTGAAATTCGCAATCACGATTCTTTTCCCCGACTCAATCCACACGCCCCAGGTCTCATCATCCACATTTAAGATCCTGCCTGTAACTGGTGGCAGCTTTTCTCCCCAGGGATGTTTAATAATTACAGGTTGGGAATATACCAACCGCCCCCTTTCATCTTCGTAAAGGTATCTGTTCCAGAATAATCCTAATGGTTTTATTCCTGTCACAGCCAATGTAAAAAGGTCGGGATAATCTGATTTACCAGTGAAGGCTGCTCCCTGTGGGCAATTGCCTAGGGCAAAGGATAAAGGAGCTAGTCCTTTCTCTCCCCCTGCCTTTATAGGCTTTGCACTTTCCAGGCTTATCCTGCTTCTGGACTGAGCACAGGAGTCTTCTCCTAAAAGGACATAAAACAATGCGAGTATAAGACAGATTGAGTATCTATTCATGTGTAAAAAACTTTTCCGATCTTATAATTTTACCAGAGTAAACGGCATGACCTGGCTCTATAGTTTATAGTAATCATATAGATTTCAAAAAGCCATTTTGATCATTCTAATAGTGGATTTAGCAACAAACTTGATAAATGACAATCCATCGTTTCATAAAATCACCATGATAATTTATCCCTGGGTAAGAGGTAGAAGGTGCCTTTTTCATCACTAACGATGACATTGGGCATTTCATTGGTTATGAAGCCCAACTTTCCCACAGAAGCTCCGCAACCATGATGTCCGAAACGTACGTATTCGTTTTTGTACTTGATTTGTCTGGGGTAATCAAACACAGGTTCCATTTCAGAACCTACGTTCCTTAAAAAAAGCAAGGTGGCTCCTTTCTGCTCTTTTGGATTAAACCATGGAATTCCATCAACAGGATTGGGTATTGAATGATGCATGTTTGTTGCTAACAATAGGTCTTTCACACCATCACCATCCCAATCCGTTATTTCAAAGCGCAACCTCCCCTTACCTCCAGCTTCCAACCAGTTGGCCCGTATTGATTTTCCATCAACCAAATGGAGTTTACCACCATCAATAAGATTAAAATTGTCTTCCCTATAGTAAAGATGTATTTCGTCATCATCGTCAAGGGTAATATAGACATACTCCTTTCCCATAATTCCAACACCGGGTCTGCATCTCCAGGTACCATGAAGATTGAGATCATCAAGAAAAAGTGGTTTACCTGATGCCAGACAACCTTTTTCAGTTCCCATAAAAACGGTGTGGCGTCCGCGGGAATCGTTAGTGAGAATATCCCACAATCCATCATTATTCCAGTCGAAAACATTTGCACCAACATATCCCCAACGCGCTTCTCCCGGACCCTGAATATCCTCACCATAACCTGGTTGAATGTGAATAAGTTCACCTCCAGCTTTTAGAGGGATACCCGATTGAAATGCAGGAGAAGTATTGGTTCCTCCGTTTTTAAAAAAGAGAATAAAACCAGCTGAATTACCACTAACTATATCAAGCACACCATCATAATCCCAATCAACAACCGTAGGAGTGCATAGTGATCCTCCGTATAAGTCAGGATTCTTTTCTTTAAGAGGAACAGCTTGCTTATAAACTGGTTCCCCCTTGCCTGAGAACGAACCACAATATTGATAATAAAATGCACCCCCTTCACCAGTAGCGATGATGTCGACATATTCTCCTTTTTTGTTCGGATAAAGGATGGGAGAAGCGCCAATGGTTGGATGTCTGATAACGCTTCCTTCCGAATCGACTATGTGCCTTTTAGCCTCGAACTTCTTATTCTCTCCCCATTTTAGAAAATAGATGCCACCTTGACGTGAACCAGAAATAATCCCAGCCTCCTTTTTTGAATAACGAACATGCTCAATATTTTGAGCTGAGGTAAGGATTTCCTCTTTTTTCACAGAAACCTGGATAGAAGGAGTCGGAGCACTTTTGGCCCAATCAGAATACTCAAACATGTAAAACCCAGCGTATCCCATGACCCCCCTCCACCTTCCAACAGCGTCATATGGAAAATAATCCGCCTGCCGCCAGTCTCCTGGTGCTTTGGATGAGGGTTTCGTTATACACGCAGCAACAACACGCATTGCTCCGCTTTCAGACATTTCAATGGCGATTTGTTGAGGAGAATACTCCATTTCAGGGAGTGGGAGTGATCCTTTCCATTCGAATGCCGATGCTGTCTGGTTATATTCTGCGTATTCCATTATGCCTTTAGCCGTCCAAAACAAGAATATCCTGGTTCCACCCTGTACTATTACTCCATTGCCCAGAGCACGATCAGGCAATCCTACTTGTTCCTTTTTCTCAAATACAGGCACACCAGAATCATCATATCTATCTAGAACATAACGGTGACAAATGTTACCATAACGGTTGTCCCCAAGCATAAAAAGGTCAGGGTACTTTGCATTGTTTAGATAGGCTGTACCAATCATGCGGGAGGTTATACTGTACAAGGCAAAGTCACCATCACCTTGCACTTTGATCCTGGTTTCCTTTAACTCATTGTTTTCTGCAAACAAATTGCTCTGAGCGAACAGCAAACCGACAATTATTCCGAATAATTTAATCCGTGATTTCATCATTAATCAATTTACTCAGTGAGAGTTATAACGACCATAGTTAAAGACAGGGAATTGTTGATCTTATAGCGTGTTGGATTTTGGATCTGAACCGGCAATACCAAAATTTGTCCAACAGCAAATTGATCAAAGATTTCCGAGTTGTGCAATACCAATTGGGTAGTAGCCTGTCGCTCACCCTCCGGAATGGTTAACTGATTTGGTAAAGGATCATAGAGTTCCGATGGAAGTAACTTTGCGGACTTGTAGATATCATAAACACTAGGTGCCTGGCCACTTAGGGCATAAGTCTGTGCAGCTGAAAGCGAATCGGTGTTGATGACCATATCTACGGAAACTTTTTCCTTAGCATGTGTCCCTGACCTATATATTCCTAATGTGGTTTGAGTTTTTTGTGAAGGATTGGACTTTGCCACTGCAGCACTCAAATTCAGATACAGATTGCAATCAGTTCCCAAGTTATGTGTAGCCTGAGGCATATAAATAAGAGCATCACCATAAATCTCCTCGAGTGCGGGATCATTACAACCCACCAAAAAAACAATAAGTATGGAAAATATTCGAATGAGCTTTTTCATGATCTTCATTTTTTGAAGTTATTACCAACCAGTGTTTTGCGAAATTTTATCAGATTTCAGAATTTCAGATTGTGGAATAGGATATAGAATCATCTTATTGAGAAAGACTCGATTTTCAACCGTTTTGGGCTCATAGACAAAGGTTCCGTCACTTTGTTTTTTTATATGAACCCCCCTCAGCGGAGCCCCCAGAGTGGCTATGGCCTCTTGTTCACCCCATCGCCTAACATCCCAAGAACGATGGTCCTCAAAAGCCAGTTCAATTCGTCGTTCGTGTTTTATCCTTTCCCTCATAGAACTCTGAGATGTTGCTTCTACAGGAGGCATATTGACCTTTGACCTAATTTCATTGACAGCCCATCGGGCAGTTTTTCCATCCCCAAATATATCAGCATCGGGCCCATAGGCTTCATTCATACCTTCCGCATAGTTGAGTAATATTTCCCCATATCTGAACAAGGGCCATGAATGAATTGCAGTTTGTCCTAACTCCAGGTTAATATTGTCTGTAAGGAACTTTTTCAGATAATATCCGGTAGTCGTGACTTGTGCCCCGGTGACATCAGCCCCACCTTCATAACATTCAATAACCTTGCCGTTCCAGACCGAGCTATTAACAACAATGGAATATTTAAGTCTAGGATCTCTGTTGGCGTAGGGATCCTCCCCAATAGATATTTTAGTCCAACTAAATGGTGTACCATCGGCAAACTCGTATGAATCCACTAAGTTAGCAGAAGGGCACGTCCCTGACTGGCCCCCAGGAGTTGATACAGGGTAGTTTAGTGATTCGGGGGAATTGTTTTCTCCTGTCATGTGGCAAAAGATTATCTCGCTGTTCTGGTGACCAGACAAACCAGTAAATTTAGTACTATACTCTGCTAAAGAATATTTACCATAGTCGATAACTTCTCTTGCAGCTAACGCAGCTTGTTGCCAGCGGGAAACATCGTTTTGTTTGTTGTTTTGAGGGCTTGCCCAATATAGGAGTACACGCGACTTAAGAGCCATTGCCATCCCTTTATTAATCCGTCCAAAGGATGCTGCATTATAAGTGGCCCAATTCTCCTGAAGATGTGGCAGAGCGGTATCAATCTTAGCAATGATATATTGGACAATCTCATCATATGAGCTTCGTTCTAAATTGACCTCATTATCCAATTTATAGATTTGGGTAACCAAAGGAACTCCACCATAACGTTTAATCAGTTCAAAATAATTGTAAGCAATCATAACATGGGCTTCATTGCGCAGCCATTCCAGGTTAGCACATTGCATTCGATATTCATCCAACTTGGCTTGGGTCATGGTATCCCTGAGGATAATGGTTTCATATCCCAGACTGTTCTGAAGGAATAAATTGGCTGTACGAATTCCCCGATAGGAAGAATTCCAAACATTATCAGGATTGGAAATAGCATTCCAGGATCCATTTTGGAATTTTTCGATGTTCGATCCCACAATTGCATGATCTGCTTCATCTGTTGCAGCAGCCATCATTGCTCCATCAATACAGTTATATCCTGAAGGAATAAAGTTATATATGGCCTGCCCCTGAGCTAATAATTGACTATAAGATTGTGATGCTAATTTATCTGTAATGTCAAAATCGAGTTTGTTTTCAGGGATGATACTCTGACAAGACTCAAGGAGCAAAATGCTTAATAAACAAACTAATATTCTATTGTTCATGATGCTAAAAATTAAAATTTAACCCAAGTTTATATGTTCTCATCATGGGATAACCATCCATCCTTCCCTCAGCATCTTCCCCATAAAGGTTGTCAAATATGAATGGATTTGTGACAGTAAAATGAAACCTCACCTTATGAGCATTCCACTTATTCGTCAGAGTGCCTGGTAGTGAATACCCAAGAGTAATATTGCTTATCCTGAAAAAGTCCCCGTTTTTCAGCCAAAAAGTTGAGTTTCTCCAATTATTAGAATTGGATCCAATTGACAACCTGGGATAGGTCGCCTTATCCCTTGTGTCAATCCCCTGCTCTGGATAATAAGCCCAACGGTTATTCCATGCATTGGTCGAAAGATTTCCAATACCATCAATATAAGCACCATTAAAGCTCGTTCTAGTATTGACAGTTCTGTGGGCCATTCCATACCCATAAATACTCAGATCAAATCCTTCATATTCTCCTCCGATCATAACTCCATAGTTTATCTCAGGAATATTTTGATATTGGTCCTTAACATAGATCATATCATTATCATCAATATACCCATCATTATTTTGGTCAATGTACTTAATATCTCCAGGCTGAATATCACCATACATATATTTCGGAGTTGATGGGTCATTGATTTCCTCCCATGAACTAAACAATCCGTCAGCTTTGAGACAATAGTATGAGCCAATTTTAGTTCCGGTTCTTTTCATATAATTGTAAGCGACAGGTGCTTCGTTCATGTCTACAATTTTGTTTCTGGCAAATGCGAAATTAGGCATGATATAATATGAAAAATTGTGAATCTTGTCTTTCCATGCAAGGTTTAGTTCAAATCCCTTGTTATGTACAACTCCAGCATTGAAATTGACATCAGCCAGAATTCCATAATAACCAGGAACATTGACTTGTGTCAATATATCATACCTTTTCTCGAAGAAAACATCTATTATTGAAGTCAACCTGCTTCCGAACAGGTGTATTTCTGTTCCGAAGTTCATTTTTAGTGACTTCTCCCAAGATGCATTTTCATTAGCTATATAGTACTCATATAGAGTGGTTAGTTTTGAATTGCCATTAGTTCCAAAATAAGGCGTTGTACTTCCATTTCTATAGTATTGCTGATACATGAAATAGTTATTTGCCGTACTCAGATCTGATACACCTACCATCCCGATAGAAGCCCTGAATTTCAAAAAATCGATGGAGTTATTAACGGATAAATTCTTGTCATCCGATGCAATCCATCCAAGGGATAGTGAGGGAAAGAAGCCCATATTTTTACTTGGAGAATAAGGAGACATCCCGCTATATGCATTCCCGATCTCTGCATAATATCGGTTTTGGTAGTTGTATTGGATCCTTCCAATTATTCCGCGAGTCAATAATGGCACCTGAGTTCCGGCCTGTACAAATTTGTCGGCATGATAAACAAGAAAACCTCCAATGGTGTGCTGATTAAAAGTCTGATTATAGGTTAGAGCAAATTCAGTATTGATGCGATTAAGAAGATTATTGTAACTGTTCCCACTTTGTGTAATGGTAAAGTCTGTTTCATGCGTCCCTGTTACCCTATAGCCAATGGTATCACCTTCGGCGAGATATGGTGCAAATCGCTGATAATCTTTATACTTTCTATAGGTTTGGGACTGGTTATTAAATATGGATAGTGTCTGGGAAAACCGGAGCCCCTTTGTGATAAAACTGAGGTCTTCGTTTAGTGAAAAGGTCGCTTGTATGTTTCTATAATGGTAATGGGCAAAGCCCGTTTCAAGAATACTAGCAACAGGATTATCATTGTAAATTGCAGTACCTCCATATCCCTTGGGGGTTTCAACCGGAAAGGCATTGGCTGGGTAATTCATCATATTATTCCATAAAGTCGTAGTAGAATAGGCAGGGGTAAACCTATCGGAAATGTTCCCGCCAACTTTTGTGGTCAAACTAAAAACCTCGTTTAACCGAGCGTTGATATTGGCCCTATAGTTGAATTTCTGTGAATTGATGTTGGAATTTATATTGCGCTTTGAATCTGTATGGTCGTATAAACCGTCGATATTTTGATAGCCTACCATCAGGAAATACTGAACATTGTCGTCACCTCCTGAAAAACTCACATTGGCATTTGTTGCGGGGGCAAACCGCTTGAGAACTTCATCATACCAATTTACATCTGGATAAAGAAGGTCATGGTATTTTATAGATCCCGTATCTCCTTTTTTATACGCATCAAGCTGGTCCTGAGTATAGTATTCGGTCCAAACTCCTTTATCATTGCTTAACGCTTCATTATATAATGACGCATATTGAAATGAATTTGTGACTAACGGCTTCTCGACCATTTCCTGGATCCCTCTATTAATGTTTACAGAAATCCGTTTGCCTTTCTCTCCCCTATTGGTAGTCACCCAGATTACCCCATTTCCTCCGGTAATTCCCAGTTGTGCTAATGTACCAGCATCTTTTAAAACTGATATTGACTCAATTTCCATAGGATTGAGATGATCTATCGAAGCTTCAAAACCATCCACATATATTTTAGGGTTTGAGACATTAAAAGAACCTATACCTCTGATCCCGTAATAACCTGGCGTGTCGCTATAGGGTTCGCCGTTGGTGTTCATTACAGTGAGGCCCGCAAGTTTCCCAGATAGGGTTGTCCCAATATTAGAAACAAACTGATCATTCAAGAGACTACCCTTAATAGTGGAAATTGCAGACAGGGATGATATATACGTCTCCGTACTGTAGGGTATTGAGATTTCTTCCCAGAGGGGGTCTTTTTCCATCCTAAGATACACAAATTCCTTTAATTCCTTAACTATTAAGGTTTTATACCCTTCCTTTTCAATTTTTATCCAAGGAGTGCTTGAAATAGAAAAGTTACCGTCAATATCAGTCAAAATGGAATGATTTTCAAATGAAACGGTTGCACCTTCCATAGGAAAGTTATTTTCATCCATAATCTTTCCCCTGATTTCATTTTGAGCCCTAAGATTGTTACCCAATAATATGAGTAAGAATAATAGAATGAAAAACGCTATTTTGTTACAAAGTATATTCATTTCATTTTTGCATTAATGTTTGGAATATAAAGATTAGTATCCTGGGTTTTGAATCAGATAGCCCTTGTCCACTTCTTCCTGTGGGAAAGGATAAAGGTACATGGCTTTTGACCAAGCACGTGAATCGTGTAAATCCAGATAGTAATGACTGTAACCGTTCTTTGCTGAATTCTGAACATAACGTAAGGTATGAAGTGGCTTTCCAAAAGTTTCATCGGCAATTTTCCACCTCCTGCAATCAAAGTTGCGATGGCCCTCAGCAAAAAGTTCAACGGCACGTTCTCTGCGAATATGCTCTCTTAAAACATCTTTGTCTGCATATTCTGAGGGTTCCAAATCGCGCAACCCTCCTCGGCGACGGATAATATTCACAGCTTCAACCGCAGTTAGATCCGCCCCTGGAATTACCCCTGTAGGTCCGTAATATTCATTTACAGCTTCTGCATAGTTGAGGTAAAATTCAGCCAGTCTAAATACTATCCAATCCTGCATGAGAATGGATCCAGAATAGTTGTAATGGAACTTGACCATCGGGCAAGCGCCATACATATCAGAAGACCCCATCTGATCATCAATGGAACTAAAAGGCCATTTAGCGTAACTCCCTGTAGCAGAGAAATTCGGTGCCGCTTGTCCAACTGGCCAGCAACATTGGTAAAATCTTTGTTCCATCTGATTTACTTTAGTCGTATATTCCGAAAAGGGCCTTTTTTCATCAAATTCGGTTGGCCAATCCTGGTCAGTTCCATCAGCCTTTCGGAAATTGTAAATAATACTTTGCATAACAGATAGACCTCTCGATGTAAATTTGAAATAAATCCCATCAGAAAAGCCATTATTGGAACTGCTATAGCCCTTATTAGCCAGAATGATTTCTTTGTTATCCTTAATTGAGGTTGCATACCCATAAGCGTTGATCTTGGGGTTGGCTCCATCACCACCAACATCTTCAGGCATTATCAGTGCTGCACCACCGGTTGTTTTTGCCCATTGCAAGACATCATTTGCCGCCTTAGCTGCTTCAAGCCATCTTTCTTTGTCGTACTCCTCAAGACAAACGAGCTCGGGATGGGCATAGGATAATACCATCTCATCTGGGGAGCAATTAAAAAACGGACTTGCGGCAAAGAGCAACACCCTGGACTTATTGGCTAATGCGACACCTTTTGTGATCCTCCCTTTCATATTGGAAGGATAGGTATCTGGAAGCACCTCCTTCGTCTCATCACAAAGATCGACTATGAATTCAACTACCTCTTTAACTGATGAGCGAGGAACCGACAAAGAGTCGGACCCGGAATCAAAGCTACCACGGACAATAGGTACTCCACCATATCGTTTTAGCATTTCCTGGTACCTGATAGCTATCAGCACTTTAACTTCGGCTTTCATTCTCTCCTTTTCTTCATCGGAAATTTCATTTTGGGGAACTTGATCAATGTTTTCCAAAAAGATATATGCCTCCCTTATTCCTCGCCAGTGAAAACCGAATCCATCTTCCTGGTTCTTGGCACTAGAATTTGGATCAAATCCTGAATTATTTACATACCATCCCCATGATGCTCCACGCACATTGCAACCTTCATCAGAAATACTGGCCAGGATTGATCGTGCAAATTCGCTTGAGTATTGGTTAACCGCAGGATTCCCATTTGTATAGGGGAATCCCCGTGGAACAAGACTATGATAAACCCTTGACAGATAACTCATAGCATAAAATTCGTTCGAAAAAAGAATATCGGTGGTAATCTCGCTACTGGTCGGTTTTTCCAGAATGTCTTCACATGAGACACAAACCGAAAAAACAGTAATTAGCAATAAAAAAATTATGATTTTATACCTCGGTTCCATATCTTACAATTTTATTTAGAAGGTAACTTTAAAACCCATATTGAATATCTTCTGCATTGGATAGAAGGACCCAATACCAGATGGAGCCTCTGGATCGAAGTTTTTCAAACCGGAAAAAGTAAGCAGGTTTGATCCATTCAGATATAAACGAACTGACTTGATTCCCATATTCGCTAATTCTTTCATCCTGAGATTATAGGCTATTTCCAGATTTCTTAGACGTAAATATGAGGCGTCATATATCCAGAATGTTGATATTGGATTTTGATCGATAAAAGAAGGAGAGTTCACATTATCTGACAACATTCGTGGATACGAGATAGGTTTACCCGCTAAATAGCGCTCCTCGGTCCATCGCTCCAAATGCCATGTTTGTGCACTTCTCTCATAATATAGGGGAATAATCGCGCTTTGTTTCAAGTAAAGCGTGACATTTGCCACTCCCTGAAAAAGGGTATTTAACTCAAAATTCTTCCACTCTAAATCTACTGAAAACCCATAATTTATTTCAGGATAAGGGCTATACCCAATAGTTATTCTATCATAAGAATTAACTATACCATCACCATTAATATCTATAAAATTGAGTTCTCCACGGTCCCAATTGGAACCCCAACCATGTGCTGGTTGGTTTTCCAGGTCTGCTATGGTATTAATAAATCCTTCATTAAGATAACCTTTGTATTGATTCACAGAATACCCAGTTTCTGCCAGGTAGTCATATTTAGGTGATGGTTCATCCATATAAATAATCTCATTCTTAGCATAGGAAAATGTTCCCAAAAACCTATAGCCAAAATCCCGGATTTTTGATTCCCAACTCAATTCGAACTCTAATCCTCTGTTGTTGACCTTACCGATATTAGCTGCGGACAGAGTGGCTCCAATAATCGATGGCATCGTACCATAATTCCAGAGTATATTATCTCTCTTCTCCCAGAACAAATCCCCGTTGAAACTCAACCTCTCCCTGAACATTTTCAAGTCAAGGCCAACGTTGCTTTTTGCTGCTTTTTCCCATGTTACATATGGATTCCCAATTCTTCCTTCTGATGAAGCTATATAGTATTGAGAATTCTCTCCAAACGTTCCAAAATTGTATCCATTCGATCCGTAATTGAAGGTTGATGGCAAGTAGAGATAGCGACTGCCCCCAATTTTATCGTTGCCCACCTCACCATATGAGCCCCTGATTTTAAGGTAAGATATGAATTGATTCTCAGGGAAAAAATCTTCTTCCGTTACAAGCCAACCGAGAGAATATGCCGGGAAAAACCCAAAACGGCGACCTTCCGCGAAATTCTCGGAACCATTGTATCCCATATTGAACTCGGCTAAGTACCTATGGTCATAATTATAAGTAAACCGGGCAACAAAGCCTAATAAACCTTTTGGAAGATCATACTCGAAACTAGGATCATGAGCCACCCTTTGGTTATACAAAGCAAGACCACTTACATTATTCCTTCCGAATTTTTGAGAATAATTAAGGGATCCCTCTAAGTAAACAGTTCTGTACCTGTTGTTATAGGTTTCTGAGGCGGAGTAAGGTGACTCATAATTGTTTCTCACCAAGTAATAACCATCCTTTTCATTTGGATTAGTAATTATAACACTGTATTCAGGTACCCCTGAAATGCTGTAATTTACAGTGTGGGCAACAAAATCGTCGTATCCCATTTTACCTTTCATGGATAGCCCTCTTGTGATAAAACTCATATCATAATCCAAATTTGCAGTCAGATTATAGGTGCTGGAATTATACTCACGAAAACCATCGGCGAGTATATCCTGAATAGGATTGGATACTTTGCGCCCAGGTCCGAGTAATGGATCATTCCCCGAATATGCGGTAATCAGTTTGTCTCCGATAATGCCAGCTGAACCTCCTGGTGTTGTGCGCAGCAGGTAGTCAAAAATCAGTCCTGTTGAGGTGTTTGCATAGTTCCCATCCGTAAATACCGAACTAAAATTGATCCCCAAGTTCAACCTTTCCATTACTTTAATATCGAGATTGCTACGAAGGTTAAATCTTCGGTAATCAGGATTAATGGAGAAATTAACCCCTTCAATCTTGTGTTCTTTGAATATTCCTTCCTGATGTAGCATTCCAAAGGATACAAAGTACCTGATTTTCTCCGCACCTCCATTGACGTTAATATTGTACTGCTGCTGAGGAGCATTTCCCCGGAACATCATATCTACCCAGTCTACGTCAGGGTAAATCACCGGACTGAGGTGGTTCTTCCAGGCATCAAGAGCCTCTTGCGGATAAGGCGTTTTTGAGCTTCCGTCATTGAGAATCCCTTCATTAAATAGAGTTGCCCATTCATACGCATTAACCAGCTTTGGCATCCTTGTATAAGATTGCCATCCGAAATTTGAGGATAATGAGATTTGGGGCTTCCCCACTGTCCCAGACTTTGTTGTAATTAGAATCACTCCGTTAGCTCCTCGCACCCCATATACAGCCGTGGAAGATGCGTCCTTCAATATATTAAATGATTTGATTTCATTCGGATCCAGCAAATCAAGCGAAGACCTTTCCACTCCATCAATTAATATGAGTGGAGCAGATTCTTCTCCATCATTTAGGGTACCTATTCCTCGTATTTTAAAGGTTGCACCATCTTTACCCGGTTCTCCGCTTCTTTGTACTGCTGTTAATCCTGGAAGCCTACCAATAACCGCATTGCTAACATTAGCTGTGGGAGATCGTAAAATTTCATCGGAATTCATACTGTTTATCGCTCCTGTTACAGTCTCCTTCTTTTGTTCCCCATATCCAATGGCAACGACTTCCTCTAAGCCAATAGTCGCTTCTTCCATTACTATATCAATTTTCAATTGCTGGCCAACCTTTATTTCTCTTGGCTTCATCCCCACAAATGAAAATTGCAGAATGTCTTCTTCACTAATATTCAGGACTGTGAATTTTCCATCAACATCAGTGATTGTTCCATGGATGGACCCTTTAACAACAACAGTTACACCCGGTAAAGGATATCCCTGACTATCTTTAACCGCTCCTTGAATACTCTTTTTTTGGGAAAATGCTTGGCCCGTGGCACCAAACACAAAAAGTAAAACAAAGAATAAAACCTTAAATTTTAGCATTCTACGTTTTCGTCTCATAGTTTTAGTTTTTAATGCCAATATTCAGTTGTTCATAATAATATATTATCCATATATGGGTCCATAATTCTGACAAGCCCTGTAGTCAGCTCCTTCAGGATCGCTACCGAACGAATTCCATGCACTGGGCCGGAGAATCAGGTCATCGTTTACGTTGTGCATACAAACAGGGATGCGAAGCATCGAGGCCAGTGTAATGAGGTCTGCCCCAATATGACCATAGGAAATGGCCCCGTGGTTGGCACCCCAGTTGGCCATTACTGAATAAACACTCTTGAATTTTCCCTCGCCGGTGATCCTGGGCACAAACCAGGTGGTCGGCCAGATCGGGTCAGTTCTCTTATCCAGAATTTCATGAATGTCGTCCGGGATTTCCACCGTCCATCCTTCGGCAATCTGAAGCACAGGCCCAAATCCCTTGACAAGGTTGATCCTGCTCATGGTTACTGGCATCTGTCCTGCCGTCCTGAACAGAGATGAAAACCCGCCACCCCGCATATAACCAAGATTTGAAGGACACCACTGTGTACTGTCCAAACACCTCTTGGCTTCCTCTTCATTAATCTCCCAATAGGGCTTCATCACCGGTTGGCCGTCTTTATCCCGTTGTTGAGCAGTGGCATCCAGCGTGGTCGACCCTGAGTTGATCAGGTGGATGATCCCGTTGGATGCAAGACCGGTTAACGCTTTGCCAGTGACGCGCTTAACGGCTTCCGGACTCCAATAGGTCCGTACATCTGAGAACATCTGGGCAGTATAGCTAAGCAGATGACCGAACAACATGGAAGCACCATTCAAACTGTCATTCTCAGTGGCAAATACATAGGCCTGACGGATCCCATTCCAGTCAAATGAAGAATTCAGGATAGCTTCCATGAAGTCCCCGTCCGGAAAATGGTCGGTCCATTGCCGCTGCCCCTGAAATCCCCCGACCAGGGCATTCCTGCCCTTCGACTCTTCACCGAATCCCATTTCCTTCAACCGGGGATTACCATGCATAAGATCCTTGGCTATAAGCGTCATCTTGATAACCATCTTCCACTGTTCCTCTTTTTCCTCCCGGCTATAGGGGCTGGGATTGATCTCGAATCCTTCCCTGCAATTCTGCTTCACCCAGTCATACGCCCTGTTGAACTCCTCCTGGTCATAAATTCCTTGTTCTATACGGCGGACCAACTCGACCGAATCCACGAACTCAGTTCTCATGCCCAGGTAATCCTGAAAGAAATCCGGATTAACCATGGAGCCGGCAATTCCCATAGAGGTATAACCAATGGACAGGTAGGATTTCCCTTTCATATAGGCTACCGCAAGCGCGGACCTGACAAACCGGAGTATCTTCTCTTCAACATCTGCAGGGATACTCGTATCCCCGGCATCCTGGACATCGCTCCCATAAATCCCAAATACAGGAAATCCCTTCTGGGTATATCCCGCCAGGGCCGCAGCAAGATAAACCGCTCCAGGGCGTTCAGACCCGTTGAAACCCCAAATTGCTTTGGGGATCAACGGATCTGAATCCATCACTTCGGTCCCATAACACCAACTGGAAGTCACCGTAAGGGAAACCTTTACGCTCTCCCGTTCGAACTGATCTGCGCACCTGGCCGCATCCGCTACCCCACCAATGGTGGTCTCTGAAATAACACATTCTACCCTTTCTCCGGATGGGAAACGAAGTTTATCTTCAATGAGTCTTGCAGCAGTTCTGGCAAGATTCATGGTTTGTTCTTCCAACGACTCACGGACTCCTCTTTCACGACCATCAATGACCGGTCGGATTCCAACCCTGGGAAGACTCCCTATCAATCTGTTACTCATATTTTAACTATATTAAAATCATTAATTTCGACCAACAATATTTAATTAATCGTTTAATCTATAATTGAAAAAAATTATCCGCACGATCCCCTTTCTATTAACTGACTTTTCAAAACAACCTGGACAATTTTTTTAGAGCCTTTTATTTGCTCAATCAATATTCTGACCGATTCCTTTCCCATTTCATCCATGGGCTGCTGGATATAGGTCAGGGCAGGATTGAAAAAATCAAAAGCCTCATGTCCGTCAAAACCAATGACTGCGATATCCTCCGGAACGCGCAGGTTCTTCTTGCGAATAGCATATAACCCTTCGAGGGACAAGGCGTTGGTGGCAAAAAGCACCGCGTCGGTATCATTCTCGTTTTCAATTTCGTTGAATATCTTCTCCATATCGTTCTTGATATGGTTGTACCGGACCTCCTTCACCACGGAGTGCTTGGCAAGACCATGCTTCACCATGGCTTCCTTATATCCCCTGATCCGTTCCTGCATATGAATCATCGCGGATTTGTAGGCCACCATCTTGATTTTAGTGAATCCTTTAAGCAGAAAATGCTCAACAGCCGAATATGTGGCCTGGTAGTTATTAAGCACCACATGGCTGGTGGACAATTCGGGTAAATAGCGGTCACACAAGACAATAGGCACTTCTCTTTTCGCCAGTGAAATGATATGTTCCGTGCACCCTTCCGTCGGTGCTACAATAAATCCATCTACCTGTCTGTTTAACAATGTGTCAATCAGAGACTCTGATTTTTTGCAATTTTCATCAGAACTTCCGAAAACTACGGTGTAGCTGTTTTTTGCAGCTTCATCTTCAATTACTCTCGCCAGCTGGGCAAAGAATGGATTTGATATATCCGCCACTATTAATCCCAGTGTGTTTGTGGATCCCTTCCTCAGACTTCGTGCTATCTGGTTGGGCTGGTAATTTAATTCAACAGCAGCCTTATTTATCTTGTCAACCAACTCTTTACTAACCCTTTTTTCTTTCGCCAGGCCATTTAGTACATAGGACACCAAAGCCGTCGAAACTCCAACTTCCTTGGCAATATCTTTTAAAGAAACTTTCTTTTCCCTCATAATTTGGTGATGATTTTATTCCAATGGCCTGGTCTGTTTTCAAATTCTTCTCAAAAATAAGCTTAATCGTTTAACTGAATTCATTTTTCGATATGTTTTACAGCATATTTTGACATTTTTGATGGGTGTTCCCATTGGGAAGAGTAAATATACTTCTGCAAGCAAAGTCTATTGGGCAGACTTGGGGTTGCCTGAGTTTGATGAGAGAGAAGGAATCGGATCTTCCTCTTCTTCCTGTTTGGTCCCAACAAAATCCTTTGACCATACAGCCTTGGCAGAATTACCCTAAAGTGTTGCCGGCAGGTATCAGTCGGCCTGTTTTTTTGACAACCTTGAGAATTGCTTGGCCTTGATTGCTGTCCACGCAGAGGAAATAAACGCCTAAGGCCAATCCTGAGAGGTCAAGGATTCCTGTTGCGCTGGTCGATTGTTTTCCAGCACCTGAACTCCATAGGATTGGATGAGCCTGATCCGGAAAGATCCCTGGTCCCGGGTGTGGATGACATAGTGCAACAACCGGTCTGTGGGAATGGGATAACAGGTTACCTATTTCTGGTCAGGCATTTTTTCTTCCAGCAATCCGGTGGTACCTTATTTCCCCAGACTGACAAAGGTGCACTCGTGCTTCACAAAAACATCAGAGCCCTTCAGAATGTCAGGATCAGCCTCCTGGATATGACCAAATAGGGTACGAAAAATTTCACAAATAAATGCTACGAATCAACAGATAGGCCCTCCCATCCCGCAAACAGTCGTATCTGACTCACAAGGATCATTGATCTGCCATAGAAAGTAACTTCTCCAACAGTGACAGGCGGCGCTCTGTCATGCTTTGCAGGGCTTCCATGTCAGCCTTTAAGCGGCTGTTCTCCGATTGAAGGGCTTCGATCAGAGCCTGCTGCGCCTTGATGGCTTCTACCAGCACGGCCGACACTTCGGCATAGTTCACCCCCCGACCCGTCGCGGAATTCGATCTGCGAATGGTCGGTCGATTCCATACGCATTCTCACCGATGGAGTTGAAGAAATAGAGCCGGGCTTTGCACATGACGGATATAAGCCTCAGCGAACTGGAATCCTGATTCCATCCCCCTGAATATTTCCATTTTTCCATGATCATCGCCATAAGTGGCCTCCACATTCTGGCTTAGATGCACAAAACAGGCCTGGTGCTTTTGGGTAATCACATTTGTGATATCCACATATTCAGTGGGAGTGAAATTCTGTGACTGATGCCCCGACATCACCTCAAAATAATAAAATGCCGAATTCCTCCCCATGGAAAGCCATGCATCATAGGCCAGAACCGAACAAATCCGGTGATCGCGGTGGCTGTCGATGGGCCAGTGGGTCACAATGATATCGGGCACTTCTCTTTTGAGAAGGTTCAGCACATCGTGGTACCTTTCACCCGTGATCTCGGCATTCCCGTCAATCTGTCCAAGAAATTCAGGACGTGCTCCGAGGATTTTGCATGCTTCAAGCGCTTCCGCCGTGCGGATAGTGGCTGCTTCTTCATGCGATTTGCCTCTGACCCCGGCCTCCCCGCGAGTAAGGTATACAGAGATCACTTCATGTCCTGCCGAAGCATACAAAGCCATCAAGCCTCCACATCCCGTTTCCGGATCGTCGGGATGGGCGCCGATCACCATCAGCTTTTTCTTTTTCATAGGTTGTTCATCCATGATATTTCCGGCAAAAGCATGACCTGTCATCATCGAAACAGCACCCAGGGCTGCAGGGGCGGAATAGGTCAGAAGCCTTCTCCTGGAAATTTTTCTCATGGTTGTGAGCTATTTAATAATTCAATGCACGATCTCGTCATGGCTGAAACACCGGTTTGATACGGCAGACTGAATTCAGGAAAATAACCGGCATTATGCAGCATGGGCTGCATTTTCCCTTCCCGGGCACCTCTTTCTGACACTTCCCTGCTGACCGTACCAAGCCAAAAGATGGATACCGGGATTTTTTCTTCTGTTTTCCCATACCTCGCGAAATCTTCACTGACTGATGTGGGAGTAAGTTGTACAAGACTTTCCTTTCCCAGAATGTTTTCCATGGCTGCTACCGTCCTGGCTACCAGGTCTGGATCGTTATACAACGGAGGCGTCTGGTTTTCTCCAAATACAATCCCGGGCATTTTGTCTGCCGGAAGACCGGCTGAAAGCGCAATACCGTTGGTCAGTGTGACCAGTGACTTTAAAATCTGCTGATGAACTTCCTCGCTGAAATAACGGATGGTCAGCTGAAGGTTCACCTTGTCGGGAATGATGTTGTTTTTGGTTCCGCCGTGCACCGATCCGACGGTGATGACTGCCGGTTCTAATGGATTTACGGTTCGGGAAACAATGGTCTGGATACCCATGATGGTTTCGGCGGCGATGACCACAGGATCGATTGTTTTATGGGGTGTGGCACCATGTCCTCCGATCCCGAAGATAGTAATATCTGCCGATGTCGAACCTGCATAGGCAGAACCGGGAATGTACCCGATAATTCCGGAAGGAAGGGAAGCGCTGACATGATAGCACAATGCCATATCAGGAACCGGAAACCGTTTGAACAAACCATCTTCAATCATCGACCTGGCACCCTTTCCCGTTTCTTCAGCCGGCTGAGCCACTGCAAGAATGGCCCCTTTCCACGTATTCCGAAGGTTTGCCAGTGTTCTCAGGGTCCCGAGCCAGACCGTCATATGCATGTCATGACCACAAGCATGCATGACGGGAAGATTTTCACCCTGCTCATTTTTCACCACTCTCCGGCTGGCAAATTCAAGTCCTGTCGCCTCAGATATGGGAAGTGCATCCATATCGGTTCGGAGCATCAATACCGGTCCGCTCCCGTTTCTGAGTACACCGACCACACCATAGCCCCCCACCCCCGTAGTCACTTCTAATCCAAGTGCCCTGAGTTCCGACGCCATTCTGGCTGAGGTTTCCATCTCCATCCCCGACAGTTCCGGATTCTGATGAAGCCATTTGTACAACTCCCGCGATTGCGCTTCCGCTTTTAACACCTCCTTTCTGATCCTGTCGTTCAACTCTACGGTCTCAGGCTGTGGACTGAGCGGTGTCGCCATGATATTGCCAAAGGTCACGTCGGAATGATGCGCAATCAACAGGGCTGATCCAAACTTCTGGTCAGCGCTTCCTTCCCTGCTGACAATATCCCAGCCCGGAGGCTCAGGTTCAGAACGCTTCCAAAACCTGGCACAATACAGGGTGGAATCCCCTTCCGACTTCACCCTGGCTTTCATGACATACCAGACCCCTGTTTCGATCTTGTGCCTGACGTGCGCATTCTCGTTGTATATGTGATGATCTCCGATGATTCTGAACCTGCAGGTGTCAGGATTGTCAAAAAGTTTAAATTCGCATGTAGCCCCGAGGGGATACCATTTCACATGCGGCTGATGGCGGTCTTCATCATGACCGGGCCAGCGCAGGGCTATGGCCGCATGACTAACCCCATACACCGGGGGTTCCGGAACCGGTGACGCATAACCATGAAACTTCACCTCTACACTCACCTCATAATCGACCCACGTCGAATCACCCAAAGCAACCATCCGGTCGTAATAGGGTTCCACACTCCGGATTCCTTCTGAGGTCAGCATCCATTTCCCATCCACGACCTGAACCGCTTCGCTGATATCCCGCGCATTCTTCCAGTCGATTTGGTAAGGCAATGGCCATCTCCTGCCGGAAAAGTAACTGATCACTACCTTTTTCCGAAACACCCTTCCGCGGCTGTCCTCGACCCCAATCAGCACGCTATTCTTCCCTTCCTTCAGGGTACGCCTGTCAATTTCAATGTTGAAATCCCCTTCTCCTGCCAGCCTGGTCATGTTCTTACCCAGCGAAAATGGGCGGTTTCCATTCCCATTGAGGGAATAAAATGTGCTCCTGACGGAATCGGCCAAATGGATTGTACCCAGGATATTGATCCATCTTTGCGGATTCCCGTTCATGCCGAAGGATTGCCGGTCGCCATACCAGACGTCTATGACCTTGTCGGGCGAATTAACCTCCGGCACAGCCGATTGACAGGCCATCCCCATTGCGATGAACCAGACAGCCATGATATGCGACAGAAAAATTACGGGAAATCTTCCGTTAAAGTAGGTCTGAAACCGTTTTTTCATTCTAATGCTCCATTTTACGAAGTTTCAGCGTCTCCGGGTTACATCCCGGGATGGTGATGGTGCATAAATAGATTCCCGGCAGTAGATCTGCAACAGGGATTTGGAGCATCCTCTGCCGGCCGGGCCATTCGGTACGTGACAACAATACGCCCCGGAGCGAGTATATTTCTGCCACCACGTTTTCATAATTACCGGTCAAGTCGATGGTAACGCGATCCACACAGGGATTTGGGTATAAAAGGGGCCTGATTTCCATGCCGCCACCGCCCATTCCTTCCACTTCCTTTATTCCTGTCCAGGGGCTATTCCCATACACCACGGCCTCGTTCATTATCATAAAGGTTCCCAATCCATGGTTATCGTTGGTGTTTCTGGCACGGTTGTAATAGTAACTGAGGTCCGATGAAATACCCGTTCCCTCACAAATATCGGTCAGATAAACCTTCCCGTCACTTTTGCGTGAAACCTTTGACAATACCCCCATATAACCCAGATCACTGGAAGAAAGATAGGAGGCGTCGAGAAAACCGGATTGAACGGCCTTTTTCAATGCCAGGGTGTACATCATGGTACAGGATGTTTCGGGCCAGTTTCCAGGATCTTCCCTTCGGTCAACCACCTGGTACCACATCCCGGTGACAGGATGCTGATATTCAGTAAGTGCCTTTATAAGCGGGACATAATAATCTATCAGGACCTGACGCCGGGGATCCTCTGCCGGAATGATATCCAGCAGCTCTCCCAATGCCATGACCACCCAACCGATCGACCGGCCCCAATGGTATGGCGACCGTTTAAGCGGTGATTTGCTCCACCCGGCGGAACCATCCTCGTCATACCCATGAACCGGAAGGCCTGTTTCTTCGCTCATCAGGTGGCCAAGGTAAACCGAGAACTGCCTGACCACCTCATCGTAGGCCACATCCTTTTCGCCAAACATGGACCCATAGGTGGCCAGAAACGGCATTCCCATGTAAAGCCCGTCAAGCCAGAGTTCCCCTGTCAGCTCTTTCTTATGCCAGAAACCATGCTCAGAAGTCCTGGGATACGTGTCGAAATTGGCGCGAATCTTTTCTGCAGCCCATCTGAACCGCTCAATGCCGGTCTCCTTATATAGATGCAGAATCATAAAACCAGGCATCATGTTGTCGAGGCTGCTCAAGGGGACATCTATGGTGCCGTCTTCAGAAATATGAAGCATGGCCCAGTCCCTGACAAAATGGAGATAATCCTGATTCCCCGTGCGTTTATAAACCCTCAGAACTCCTTCGAGAAGCAATCCCACCGTGTAATTCCAGGCGCCCACCGTTGCGGGGGTTTTCGTGTACACGATCATGTCGGCCATCAAAACCGACCAGTCTATATTCTCCACAACCAGTACCACCCTTCCGGTATCACTCCCTGCTCCATCGGTAACAGTATAGCTGAAATCATCCATTCCGGAAAAACCTTCCGTGGGTTTGTACAACAGGCTTCTGCCGTCGGGCATCAGGACGAGGGAGCCAGACCGTGGTTGGGTATGGCTGGAGACCGTCAGATCTTCACCGTTGAAATCGACATCGTTTTCCAGCGGAAAAACCAATACCTGTTGGTTTTTTGACAGGTGCAGGGTATCGTCACAGGCCACCGGCCGCACGTTCATATCGACTTCTTCGCTGCTGATGTAAATCTTATCGATGTTCGGGCCCCCGTCAGGGTTCGAACTGACCAGTCTCAGGGTATTCATTCCGGCAGAAAACTTAACGCTGAATCGTATGGTTTGCCAGTTGGGCCATGTAGTGGTGGAGGGAAAACTGAAGCCCTGCCTGTCCAAACTCCCATTGACAAAAATATCCATGGTCCTGGCAACACCACCGTTCGCAAAGGTCACATCAACCTCGTAGGTTCCATTATCCGGAAGCAGAATATTCCACTCAATGAAGCTCCCAATCTCATTCAGAAAATTGACAAATCCCCTGCCGGTGAAACCCGCATGGTTACTGTCGATGTTGCTCCGGTAAATCACATCGGCATCCTCCGCCTCAATAATGAAACCGCTACCGGCACTTGAACTTTTAAAACACAGCAGCAGTACAATAAAAAACAGCGACCGCCGGAACAGAGGCATCCACCTGGTCCAAATTTTAATCATCTTCCCATATTTTAAGCATTGGTTATTCCCTCTGCAAAACCGGTTATTCCGGATCTTGCACCTGATGCTGTTCGTTCATATATTTCTGTCCTTCGAGGGTCAGAAAAAAATCGAGCCAGAGATAAGCCAAACGTTCACCCTCACCGACCTCCACATGATGTCTTGACCCCAATGGGATGTGCAACAACATATTCTCCTCCAGAAGGGCATGGTCATCTCCTGCATAACAATGACCCCTGCAGCCCTGTAATCCCAGAAAAAGCTGGTCAAGCATCGGATGATCATGTTCTGCCACCCGGTCAGGTCCGGTGGTCTCCACCGATCCCATACAGAAACGGGGGACCATCCCCTCGGGAAAGATCATCCTGTTTACCGTTTTGGAACTCTTGATATCTTCGGTATACACCGGACAATCAGTCATTGCTTTCACATAGAGTTTCCGGAAATGATCAGGCTGGTTACGGATATACCCGACATCCTCAGGGGTCAGTGAGACCTTGATCCTCAACAGATGAAGCGATTCATTCTGGCTGGCTTCAATACGAAACGGATGCGGCCAGGATGGTTTGATCACAACTCCCGGACCAACTCCAAATTCCTGGCCTTCCGCCAGAAAAGTACCTTTCCCCTGGATCACCAGAAAAACCTCGTAAGTCAACGATAACAGAGGAGTGTTTAATAAATGAACTCCGGTCATGGAGATCATTTCAAGCTTCACTCCATCAATTTCTCCCGGCATCAGTTCACGGAAAAAATAGTTCCCCTCCGGCAGTCCTGAGGGGTCAGGTGGATATACAAATTCTGTTTTCATACCTGTGAACAACCACTATTTGTTATCTGGCAGCAAATGCAACGGTGCTGATATATTTCTCAAAGAAACCGGCAAGTGCGTTGTACTCATCGGGAAACTCCAGCCTGCAGGCCCAATTGATATCTGCATTGTTCATCAGATGGAATGAGCTGATAATGGCCTCTTTCTCCGAGAAGAACATCTTGGCATGAAGGTCGGGCACTTCAAACACAGTCGCTTCAATCCCTTCAAGTCCGCCGAGACCAACTTTCTCCCTGACATAATATGAAACATCAATTCCCCGCCGTACCGCTTCATTGATCGCTTCCACCAGTGGATCCCACCCTTCCAGAAAACTGTATGGAGAGACGATTCTGATGAACTTTGACGCGTTTTTTACCAGAGAGGTAATGGCCGGGATACTCTCGTGTGGCTCAAGAATTCTCATGTGGCTTTCGGATGGGTGAAATCAGGCAAGGGAGTGATCCAATGGTTCGGCAAACGGTTTGATGTGCCGGTTAAAAAAACTCACAATCTGCTCATACTCTTCGGGCTTGTCCAGAAGACACGTCCAGTTCAAATCGGGTTTGTGGGTCAGGTTTCCCGAACTGATGATGGCCTCCTTCTCAGAAAAGAACATCTTGGCATGCAACAGAGGAACCTCAAATACCGGGACCACCAATCCGTCCAACCCGTTCATTCCCTCTCCTTCCCTGACATAATATCCCAAATCCAGGGACTTTCTCACCGCCTCATTCAGGGTCTCTTTCAGTTCCTCCCATCCGGAAAGGTCATTAAAGGGAGAAACAATCACGACATACTCACACGCATTTTTCACCATCGACACGATGGCAGTCATGTTTTCATCGGTCTTGAAAATTTTCATATCTTTCTCATTATGTTGATATTACTTTTTCCTAATCCTGGGGAGCAGAGTACCCGTCGTTTTTGGGACGGATGGCCAACAGCATCACTCCTGCCACGAACACGCCGGCTGCCGCTATCCTGAATACCACTGAAAGCGGAATGCCGGCGTCTTTCATTGCCCCCCCTGCATAAATCATAATGCCTCCTGCGATGACACTGAAGAAACTCATGATCCCGTAACCGGTGGCCTGATACCTTTTATCGACGACCTGGCAGATCACAGGCATAAAATTGGCATCGTGGAAGCCTTTCGAGAGACCAAAGAGGATGATCCCCACAATGGCGATTCCGAAGACGCCCGTTGAAGCCATCAGGAACAGGAAAGGCCCGCCGATGATGAATCCGATGGCAGGCACGTATATTCTGCCTTTCAGGCTTCGTGCGGCCCACCGGTCGGCAAACATCCCCCCGAGGATCACTCCGGCAAATGAAGCTGCCTGAATAAAGGCCGTGGCCGATATGCCCGCCTTTCCAAGCGAGAGATTGAACCCCTCCCTGAAAAAGGTGGGCAACCAGGCGTTGATCACCCAAAATGCAATCCCAAGCAGACTTCCATATAAAATAATAATCCAGTATGCTCCTGAGCTGAAGAGATTCCGGATGATTTCAAAGATACCTGCCCGCCGGGCCTCCGGAATCGTCCTGGATTCTACAACCACATTTTCCTGTGGCCTGTCCCTGAGAACAATGAAGAGGATTACTGCATAGAGAATCCCGGCGATGCCGAATATCTGAAATCCTGCCCGCCAGCCCCAGGTTTCAGCCATGTATCCGCCAGCCCCTCCCAGGGCCATACCGGCATAGAGGCCACTCATCAGAATTCCCGAGGCAATGGACCGCGTTGGCCCTTTGTGGTAATCCATGATCATGGCCACCGCCGCCGGCATATAACATGCTTCACTGATCCCCATCAGGGCCCTGGCAGCCAGCATCTCAGGGTACGACCTCACAAATCCGGTCCACAGGGTGATCACCGACCATACCCACAGGCTCGCCACGATCACCAGTTTCCTGCTGTACCTGTCCGCAAAGTAGCCTCCAAAAGGACTCAGTACCCCGTAAACAATCAGGAAAACTGTAGTCAGCAACCCAAACTGGGCATCTGTCATCGGTATGCTCTCTTTGATGGGATCGCGCATCGACGCGATGAGCAACCGGTCAAGATAATTCAGCATGGATACCATCCAGAGGACACCCACCACTACCCACGCATAGTTCTTCGTTCCAATGTTATTTCTTTGAATCATGTTCGCCTGTGCTCTTTAATGCTTTTTGTTGATCCATATATCGATCCGGGGTGTCTCCCAGTTGTATGGTTTCCCCAGGATGTCAATATCTCCGTCCCCATCCAGGTCGGTGATGCGCGATTCGTGGTTCCCGAATCCGGTGGCAATGACCGAATCTTTAAAGTGGCCGGTCCCATCTCCGAAAAGAATCCGCATCGTGGCATCGGGACTGGCACCATCGAGGCGCATTTCGGCATTGAAAATATCCAGATGGCCGTCACCGTTCACATCAAGAATTTCAAGCGAGTGACCATTCCTGATCCCTTCAAACAGAATCTTCCCGTTCCAGGTACCCTTCTTCCATTCATACATCACCAACGGGGCGATGCCTTCGCCGGTAACGAACACCACCTCCGGCCTGCCTCCTTCCACCAGTTGACCGGCAGCCGCCCTGCTGAACACATAACTTTCATCGATCACGTGCTGAAGGTAAACCTTCCCCTCCTGGTGCTGAAACCAGTAGCCTCCACCGACGATGTCGTCGGTACCGTCGAGGTTGATGTCGCATCTATACAACCCTTCATGCTCATTCACTTTCTTAAAAGTGGGTTCAAATTCGTTTCCCCTCTGCCACATCTGGCCATCGCTCTGGTATCTGTAGATCGGATAATGTTCCCAGGTCGCGGAAGAACGCGGATGCTCAGGGATTTCAGCCAGACACAACGCCTGATCTTCCTGATTCCAGAACACCAGCTCCCCTTTACCGTCGCCGTCGAAATCACCCATCAGCAGATCATGGTGTTTGGGGGCACCCCCCCTCTTAATCAAACGGCACGTCCAGGGGACCCCGGAATGGAAATCCGGACCTGGATTTTCCCACCACCAGATTTCATTTGATTGCCAGTCGCCCCCCAGTATGAGATCTTCATCACCATCCCCGTCGATATCCCAGGCCGCCCCTCCTGCTTCGATATGCAATGACCGGTCGTCAATGACTGAGGGTTGCCAGTTTCCCTGTTCATACCGGTACAAAACGACCGAAGGCGCCTTGGTCCTCTCGGCGATCACAAACTCCCTGACCCCGTCCCCGTTCACATCAATGAGTACCGAGGCGGTCTGCTGCTTCCCGGTGTGGATGAGCGGAATTGATCCGTCGGCCGAGGAATAAGGATGCCAGGCACTCTCCTGCCCCCTGGAACAGACAACACCATGGATCATCAGCAGAAAGACCAGGACAAGCCGCCACCATACACCCGGCAATTCCTTTTTGCTTGGACGCTCATTTCTCATTTCCGGTCAGGTTTATTGGGTTAAATGATAAAACGGCGTTCCCTGTAGTTTTGAGGCAGAACCTTCATCCAGGAACAGGATGGCGTCACGATGCGTTCTGAGAATGGAGGCCGGACAGGTAAGCTCCAGAGGGCCCATCAGGGCGTTAAAGACCGCTTCTGCTTTTCTTACCCCGGGAACCACACAACTGATCGCATTGCTTTTCATAATGACCGGAATCGTCAGCGTATAAGCCTCCGCAGGGACATCCTCCAACGCAGGGAACCATCCTTCCCAGACCTGCTGCTTTCGACAGGCCTCGTCGAGGGTGACGGTTTTTATGATTTCAGGATCGCTGAAATCTGCCACATGCGGATCATTAAAGGCAATATGCCCATTTTCACCGATTCCGATGCAGGCCACATCGATGGGATGGGTAGCCAGCAATGCGGCATACCTTTCCATCTCCCCACGGCCGTCAGGCGATTCACCACCAATAAGATGCACCTCCATCGCCTGTATCTTAGTGAGTAAATGGTCTGAAAGAATCTTCCGGAAACTGGCGGGATGGTCCGCAGTCAACCCCTTGTATTCATCCAGATGAAACACACACACTTTTCCCCAGTCGATCTCCTTCTGCAGGAGCTTTTCCAGAAAAAGCAGTTGCGACCCTGCCGTGGCAAACAACACATGGGCACGGCCGTTGGAACGGATGGCCCCGGTGATTTTTCTGCTGACAAAGGTTGCCGCAGCTTCAGCCATTTGCTCCGCTTCATTAAAAATTTTCACTTCCATATTAGTCTCTTTTTTATTATTCCAATTTAGGGTAACACCATTCAGAACAACGTATGTATCGATTCCAGCAATCCCACCACCCCCTGCCAGGAGATGATCAGCGTAAAAAGGAAAGTGAGCACCAGCATGGTGTTCATCAGCGGACCTGCCTTTTCCTTTCCCATCAGTTCCTTTTTGTTGAGCAAATAGATGATGGCAAAGATGACCACAGGGAGAATGAACACCTGGAAGACCTGACTGATCAACATGGCAAACACAGGGCTTGCACGGAGTATCGGAACAGCCAATCCGAAAAGAAGGGCCACACCGCACATTATTCTGAACAGGGATCCCCGGTAATTGACCGGTTCGTTCCTGTAATCGCTGATCAGCAAGGGTGCCAGCATCAGGATCGGGATCATGGAGGACAATGCTGCCCCCAGGATTCCGGTAACAAATACCGATATGGCAAACTTACCCAGCAGGGGTTCCAGGAGGGCAACCATGGTGACCACCCTGTCGACAGGCGTACTGGCCACGTAAAGGGTTCCGGCAGCACAGGCCATGACCGGAAAGCTGACCAGGAACATCATCAGGGCACTCACAGCCGCATCTTTCCTGGCATGGCGCAGCTCACCCGATTTCCATTTTTTCTCTTTCATCAGAATGCTGCGGACCACAAACGTGGGCGCCGTAAAAGTGGTTCCCACTATCGCGGCAAGGATCATCGGCGCATTGGAGGCATCCGGTACCCTGACCAAAAAACCGCGTACCACTTCCTCAGGCTGCGGCATCACCAAAAACATGGTGATAAAAAAACTGACAGCCATCATCCCTACAAAAATGACCATGATCTTTTCAAAGGAGGCGTATTTGCCCATCATCAGCAAACCATAAACGACCGCTCCCATCACTACAGCTACCCAAACCGGATTCCAGTGGCTCCCGAATACCATCCCCGACCATTCACAAACCAGGTCAGAGATAATGCCCATATTCCCGGCCAGGGCCATCACTTCCACAATCACCAGTCCGGCAAGTACGGTCAGGGCAATAACCTTTCCTCCGGGAATATGCTTCCTGGTTCCGTGAAGGGAACCGGTACCCGTCACCAGTGAAAACCGCCCGTATGCTTCCAGGAGTACAAACGAGAAGGCACAGGCCAATACCAACACCCATAGAAGCGTTAACCCGTACCTTGAGCCTGCCGACGCCATGGTGACCACACTTCCGGTCCCTATGGTGTACCCCGCTAAAAAGAAAGCCGGCCCTACCGAAAGTACCCCTTTCCATAACCATTTAAATGGTGCTGTGATGACGCTTTTTCCCATGACATCTGCAGTGAATGATCTCATTCCTCCCACAAGGGCAAAACCTCTCCACTGCTGTGTACAATGCCGACTTTCAGGCCCGGATTCAGTTCAAGTTTCCTTTTGATATAAGCCGGAACCCGCTCTGCCGGCAAATGATAAAAGCCCATGATATTGGCCAGCATCGGATCCATGGTGAGGGTGGTTTTAAAGTTACGTTTGATATAATTGAGGTACATACACTCACATGCGGCAAAACGGTTGCCGATCACATCGGCATCCAGCATCTTCCAGAGGGTTTCATCGTCGTATGACGCCAGCCGGCTCATCTCTTCCCCATGGGTGGGTGCTATCCCTTCATGACAGGGTGAAAGCAGAATGATCTCGCCGCCTGTCTTTGTGGCCAGTGCTGCCGAAAAAAGACCCTTGTCGGCCTGCGTGAGATCATAATCAAAAGGATAGGAACTACTGATAGTAATATCTGCCTTTTCCCTGAAAACCACCCCGTTGATCTTTTTACCCCAGGCTACAATATCCCGGTGGGCATCTATAAAATGACCTGATACCGCCCTCAGGATCTTCCCCTGCTCATTCAGGATCACATTGAAAATGAATTGCAGGCCCACCTCCCGGGCGAAATCCTCCATCTCTTCACGACAGGGGGAATCGATCTTCCCAAGCTGCGATTCATTGGCCCCCAGCAGATGCATGGCGTTAACAGTTTCCTTTCCCGCAACCCCCGGAAGCAGCATCTTGGCCCCTCCACTCCATCCCGCCGGATGATGCGGCAAAACGCCGCCTACTGCGATCCGGAAATCCGCCTCCATAACATCCCTGTTCACCCATATCCGCGTTCCCCTCCTGGTCACGCCCATATCCACCAGATTGCCGAAACAATTGTGGTTTCTGATTTCTATCAGGCTAACCACCTCATCGCCAAACCGCTCCCTGATCTCATCCACGGTCATATCCCTGTGGGTACCCTGCGCTATGACCAGCCTGATCTGACGATAGGATAATCCGGCCGAACGCAGCTCTTCCAGAATATACGGAAGAATCAGCTTCTGCGGAGTCATCCGGGTCCTGTCGTCTGCCAGAATCACTACCCGTGAACTCCGGCTTACTATCTCCCGCAACCTCCCGGTCCCCACAGGAGATTGTAATGCCCGCATAATCTCCCCCGACTCACTTTCCGGTGGATCACATGAATTTCGCCTGAGATTGAAACTCAGATTGCCCATGGGTATCTCAAAATCAATCTTTCTTTCTCCGTAATGTACCTGAATCATAATACGCTCCCGCTTTTAATGAATGAACAATTGAACCCCGCCCGACTAAGTCATCCTGGTGATGATCTCCTGTATTTTCCGTTCATAAATCTCCTGCCACTCCGGCGCCAGAATACAGTTCATGGTTTCATATCCGCCTTCCCCATAGGATTCCCTTATCGGGGCATAATGAATATAACCGTTGGTGTAACCAGCCAGAAAAGTATGTTCGAACGGGGAAAATGATTTGACTCTCAGCCCGGTCTGCACAAACGGTTCGCCAGGAAAGGTGAATACCACAAAATCACCTATGCGCAGGCCTGATACCTCCACAGTGACAGAATCACCCCCTAAGGTTGTGATTTCATCCTGCTTTAATTTCAACTGCGCCATATTTTCGGTGTTCTCACAGAGCCTTTCCATGGAAAGGATATTCCGGAGATACTTCTCCATATCTTTCCGGTTCGCCTCATCCATTTTTTCCAAACCTGAATAGCCCCGGTCATTTTCCCACTGATACTCGTAAGAGGCTCCTGAAGGGAATTCCGGGAACAGGGAATATTTCACATAAAGTGGAATAAATGTTTTCAAATTAAGGCTGGTGGAACGCAATCCCGCGATCAACTGCCGGTTTTCCTCATCAAGGCGGACTAACTGCTCTGGAATATCCCTGCGCAACGGAAGTGAGATTTTCTCTGATATGAAGAGAAGGTCTGCCGTTTTGCTGCACCTGATGTCTTTCAGTTTCCGCAGCACATTTTCTCCCAGAGAAAGGCCGAAAGGCACACAACTTCTGGGGGAGTCCACATCTTTGTACAAGATCTCCGTGATATCGCCCGCTGCCCCCTGGAGGAAAAAGGCCATGACTCCCTGGCCCAGATGGGCTTCGATCACCCCGGAAGCGATCCCCGGGAACTCCGCCGTGACACTTTTATCGGGGACCCCGGTATAGGGATGGCAGGCGTAGTTATAGACCACTGCTTTCGGGGAACCATCCATTCTTAACAGCCTGAGAATTCCAATTTCAGGATCGATGGCCCCGGGTGTCGGTATCCGTTGATCGGGCCAGCCCGGATGGGCATGACGGATGGTGAAAACCTTGCCGTCGCCCAGTTTTATACGCCGGTTCATCGCAAAGGATCCTTCACTCCCCGCACCAGCCCCTGCCTGCACCGGCTCCATGTTCTCCAGTGCCTTTTTCACTGACCGCAGAGTGAATCCCACCACATCGGATACAATTTTACCCCCCCCGTTCAGAAACCCGTCAAGGTGGTTGTGTGAAGCATTGATCAATACCTGGCTGATGCCCAGCTCGTGGTGAAGCCTACTTTTCACTTCCGCCACAAAATCACGCGACAGCTCCCCGATGGTGCCCACAGCCACCACATCAAGGGTGATCAGTGCTGTTTTTACCCCTTGGTATTCCAGTACCAGGGATTTCACATACAACGAGTCATGGACGACTCCTGCCCCGGGAGAGGTGATGTTGCATTGGCCTGTTCCGGCACACAGCGGCCCCGCCACAGAAAACTGACCCGGGAAAACCAGCCCCATCACAAACAACATTGCAATCTGCCGTGTCTTATCCACAAAAAAATGTCGCTTCATCATCTTTCAGATCATCAATCCCGGCCCATGCCTATTCTTTACGTGCTTCCGCCATCAGCGACAACACATTCCTCCGGCTTTGCCAGGCTGCCGCATCGGGCGATATGGTATAATCAAATCCAAGTTCAACGGTTAAAAAACCGTCGTATCCCAACCGGCTAAGCTCCCTGAAAAACGGAATGAAATTCAGGGTCCCATCCCCGGGAATCTTATGCTGATCACTCATGCCATTGTTGTCGTCCAAATGGATATGAAATGGTACCTGGTGGTTCCGGAGCTGATCAAGTGCATCGACCAAAGACTCCCTGTTCACATGGCAATGCCCGGTATCCAGGGCAATGCCCATGTTGGGGTATTTCCGGTCCCCGATAAACCTGATCCCTTCCTCCACAGTCATGATCAGGTCGCTCTCGTACATATGGGCCGGTTCCAGCAACAACAGAACACCTTTCTTCAGGGCATCGTTGACCAGTTCATCCATACTCGCCGTTAATTGCCTCATCCCGTTTACATATCCCTGACCATACAGGCTTCTTCCGGGACAGAGACTGACCTTTCTGCATCCCAGCGAAACAGCAACTTCCATACTTCGCCTGATGTATTCCACACTGTCACTTCTCACCGATTCGATAGGGCTGCATAAACTGGTGGGATACCCAAATTGCGCTGGGATAAATCCCGAAATCTCAAGCCCCGCACCCTCAAGGGCTTTCCTGACTGCAGATATTTCTGCCCCGCCCATGTCCCTGTAATAAGCATGTGGCCGGCCTCCCCATATTTCTATCCCGGAATAGCCCAGCCCCGATACCCTTTTAATGGTTTCCTCCAGCGGGTAGTTAAAATACAGCTTGGTAGATATGCTCAGTCGCATTTTTACAGGTTTTCGTTGACGCTCTTTTCCAATCCACACATACTCCTTTCAATCATCCTCTCCGATAAGCCCCTCTAACATGTTCTTCATGTTCACCGCTTCTTCCATGATGTTCTCAATCCCACTGATATCCACCACCACATACCCGTCGTAACCCACCTTTTTCAGGTTGTCAATGATATTCGCGAAATCGATATTCCCCTGGCCCGGCTGATAATGATAAGGCCGGGTCCCGTCATTGTCAGAGAGATGGACCAGTTTCAGGTATTTCCCCAGTTTGTAGATACCAAGATCCAGGTATTCACTGATGGCATGGGCATGGGCCACGTCGTACACCATGCCGGTATTCTCTGCGGCACAGTCGTTGAACAGGGCGACGATGCCGTCTACCGATGAAATGAAATCACCCGCCCTCATTTCCATGGCAAATTGCAACCCGTGGTGCGAAGCGATCTCCGACATCCTGATCAACTGACCTTTTACAAGATCCCGCAAATCCCCCCACCGGAATCCTTCAGGGATTTCGACGGCAATGGCGGGCCCTCCCCGGTAAATCGATTTCCTTTCCCTGGAGACCATCTCCGGTGGGAGATAAAAGCAGTTGGTGACCATTCCGGCACCAAGGGCTGCTGTCATCTCACATATTTTCTCAAAATCGGCCACAGATTGCTCCCGCCTGCCCCGGTCAAAGGAAAACATCTCATAGGTGACCGCCATAATGCTTACCACCTCCAATCCCAGGCTCCGGGAACGCCTTATCACTTTCTCCCAGTTCAAGGCATACTCCTCATATTCCCCGGCCACAATTTCCATCTCCATGGTCCTGAAACCTGCTTCCCTGATTTCGCCCATCACCCTGATCACATCTTCCAGACGCGGCGGCAGCCCATACAACGTGATGGGGATCGTGAATCCACATGTTACCTGCATCATCTTTTTTCTTTTTAACTTATTTTGTTTTCTGTACTTGTTATTCCAGTCATGAAGTATTCTTGGTATTGACCCTGATCAGGCAGTTTGCCGGAAAACAACTTTTCCCCCAACGATGGTCGTGATAACTTGAGCATTTTCATTCAGGATGATCAGATCGGCATCCTTCCCTTTTGCGATACTGCCTTTGCGGTCGCTCACTCCGATGATTTCAGCAGGCGTCAGGGTGGTCATCCGCAACGCATCCTCCAAGGAGAGGCCCATTGAGAAAATTCCGTTTTTCAGGCAGACATCCATGGTGGTCACACTTCCGGCATAAGCTGAAAAGTCAGGGAGGCGGGCAATTCCATTTTCCACCACCGCTTCGACATTACCCAGGAAATAGTTTCCGTTGGGCATTCCTGCGGCCGGCATGGCATCGGTCACAAAACAGCTCTTTTCGACGCCCTTCACCCTGACCAGGAGGTTCATCAGGGGGGCATCGAGATGCCAGCCATCGCCGATCAACTCTCCGGAAACCCGGTCATCATAAAGAAGCGTCTCCGCGGCCCCGGCCACCCTTTTCAGCTTTTCCCGCCTGAAATGGGACATGTTGCAGAAAAAATGAGTGGCATGGGTGATTCCGGCATCTATGGCCCCGATCATCGCAGGGTAAATGCCATCGGTATGGCCGGCGGCCGCCACAATGCCCCGATCACGCAATTCCTTCACCAGTTGCGCAGCCCCTTCCAACTCGGGAGCCAACGTCATCTTCTTCAGAACATCACTGAATTCCAGAAATGGAAGATAATGACCGGGCACCGGAAGGGCCAAGTACCCGCGCGGATGGGCCCCGCTCTGTCCCGGACTGATATAGGGACCCTCCATATGAATACCGAGCATCTCAGCGCCTGCATATTGCGCCTGCCGCCGGTATTCCCTTGCCAGGGAAAGCACCCTGAGAAAATTCTCTTTCCCCGTGGTGATCACCGTCGCCAGGTAGGAGGTCACACCATGCCGGACAAAAAACGAACCCATCGTGTCGAAAGTTGCCTCATCGGCATTCGTGACGTCAGCACCCATCGCCCCGTTCACATGAATGTCTATCATTCCTGGTGCGACCAGGTGCCCCCCCGCATCAATGATCTCCGCTTCCACCGGCACCTCCACTTTTTCGCGGGAACCATACTCCACAATCCTCCCCTTCTGAATCAACACTGACCCCCCCGGAATACGCACCCCCGGGGTGACCAGGGTGCCGTTGGTTACCAGAACATACCCACTCTCATTCATGCTATCTTTTATTCTTCCTGTTATATCCTCAAAAACCTGAAAATTCTATTCCTTACCTGTACTTCATTACCTCCACATGTCACTGATCGCCTGCCATATGGGTCGAACGCAGCTCCCGCGATCTTTCCAGCATATGGTCAAGCGATTCTATATCAAACTCTTTCAACATCTCTTCCGCACTTATGGACGGATGCTCCGACGTGACCATCACCACTGCCAGCTTTCCGGGATCCTCAATGGTCACCCGGTCCCCGTATTTCTCCTTGAGCTGGCTGAGCTTGTCCTTGTTCCCCCCCAGATGCACCAGCGCAAAATCGAGGTTGAGATCAGCCACGGCATAACCCGTGTAATCGGTCGCCGAAGCCACCACCCTCCCTAAAGGGTTCCTGATTTCAGAGGGTACAGTGTAGTTAAACTGAGCCCCTACCAGAAAGGAGCGGCAGGAATACGCCCAGTAATTCTGCACGAAATCACTTCCATGGTACATCGATGAAAAAAGGAGAATGTCGGGATGCAGTTTGGCCACCCGCTCTCTCAGCTCATCGAAATTCAAATCGAAACAAATCACGGCTGCCACGTTCCCAAAATCACATTCCAGAAGCGCTACGCGGTCCGACGGAACAAAGCCTTCCCCCATCTCTTCATCGGTCGGAAAATTCTTGTCATAGATTCCGGAGACCTTTCCGTCGCGGTCGATCAACACCACGGAATCGCTCCATTTTCCATCGCTTCTCTCCATGTAGGTGCCCAAAGCGATGTAACAGTGGTTCTGCCTGGCCACCGTAGCAAAATAATCGAGTACCTGGTTTCCCCTTATTCTGAAATACCGGAATTTTTCCTCCTTCGGCCATCTGAAGGTCGGAAGGTCACACGCTTCAGGCAGAACGATCAGGTCAGGCTGATGTACCATCACCTGATTCAGCTTTTCCTGCCATTTATTGATCACCTGGATCACAATCTGTTGTGGTTCAACGGTCAGGTCAATACCAAAAGTGGTGGCTCCTCCTGTGACTGTAGCCACCCTCACCTTAGCCGGGGCACATGCCGCTTCCATTTCCACCCCCAAGGCCCAGATCATCACCAATGACAAGGCTGTTCTCAGAAAAAAAGAGCTGTCCATCATCTGTTCTTTTTATAATCACCCCAGGCTCCGGCGAAATTCAGAGGTGAAGAATTCTCTTCGCGTTCTTATAATAAATCCTTTTCAATATCCTGTTGCCCAGATCCAAACCACTGTATGACCAATGGTAGAGGTAACCCGGATAATAAAAATGCTCATCCGTGGTTTCCAGGATTCTGAAACTAATCCCATACATATCGGGACTCCGTCCATTGTCAGTGCCGAACATAATCCGGCCGGCATAGCGGGAGTAGAACTTTTTCATGGTTCTCGGAATAGGGCCACTTAATGCAAAACGAGCCGAATTGTCAAGATAGAGGTTGGGATACAGGTCAAGTAACCGGGCGATGAGTTCCAGATCGTGGTTGCAGTTGGCAAAATGGCAGGCAATAAAGGTTGTTTTGGGATTCTCCCTGACTACATTTTCAAGGGAGCGGAGAAGTGCATGGAATCCGATGGTTCCGGCCCGGGTGGAATCGATCTGCCATTTGGCCGCATTCATCAATCCATCGTTGTGCCTGTCCATCGGAAGATACATCCAATAGGGATCGGCAATGTGGATATTTACCGGCATTTTCAGCTCGGCGCATTTCTCAAACAGGGGTTTCAGCCGGGGATCATCACAATGCATCCCCCAGGCTTTTACCGGCTGTGAAAAAAACATGCCTTTCCCTTTGTCGCCCAGCTCACCTACCCCCCGGGCACCTGCCCGGTAACACCGCTCCAGTTCCTTTACGGCTGCAGGACCATACCCCGGCTGATCATATCCGGTGTAATCAAATCCGCACCAGACCTCAAACCTATCCCCATATCGCGCGTACAACCGGCAAATGGAGTCAAAGGCGGCCCCCGTCGTTGTCGCCAGAATGATGGTTTTCCTGATCCCGAACCTGTCCATCGTTTTGACCCACTCCCCGATTTCCTCCTCCGTACGGGCCGCACTCTGATGAGCATGCACATCGATCACGGGAAACCTGGCCCTGGTAACCTCGGTCACAGGAATATTGAAAATGGACCTGGGCTCAAAATCCTTCAGCAAGAGTTGCTGAGCCTCCTGCGCCGATGTGGAAAGCGCCATCAGAAACGCCACAGCCCACACTAATAATCCCTTCTTCTTCACTTTCATGCCGATTCCTTTGACCTGTTTCTTCACAACTAATAGAGATCTCCTCTGATCGAAAAAATGGGTTTGTTGGTCATCCATCTCCCCCTGGTGAAATCGGGAAAATCCTGGGGTTCTCCATTGTTGGCCACGGATGCCTCCGAAAGGGGTGTGATGACGCTCCATGCCGCCGCATCATAGGCATCCATCGGCGGATACTCATTTCTTTTAATGAACTCCACAAATGCGTGCGCCACAAAGAAATCCATTCCGCCATGGCCCGATCCTGTCGCATTTCCACCCCATCTCTGCCACAGTGGATGGTTGTATTTCTCAAAATAGGGGCCCATCTTCTCCCACTTATCATACTCGGAAACCCCTTCGATATATATCCTCTGGTCTGAAATATCGAATTCGGTAAGTCCTTTTACTCCCTGGACCCTAAACCCCAGTGAATAGGGCCGCGGCAGGTTGGTATCATGGGTGACGATGATGGTTTCTTCACGGGCCGTTTTAATGGTGGTGGTCACAATATCCCCCAGTTTCCAGATCAATCCGGCATAGGGATGATTTTTCCCTCCATCGGGGTGATTTACGATATAATCATGCAACCCGCGGGCTTTGCTGGCGGTGGCTGTGAGCGATACGAACCGGTTTCCCCGGTTGATATCAAGCATGGTGGCAATGGGTCCTGCCCCATGGGTGGGATAGAGGTCGCCGTTGCGCTGAAGGGAATGCTCCGTCCTCCAACGGGCTTCTCCCAGCGCCTCCTTGCCATACCGAAGCGTCTCATCACCCGGCTGCCGGCCCCTGCTGAACTTCACCTTCCTCAAATCATGCTGATAACCACATCTGGCATGGACGATCTCCCCGAAAAGACCTTCCCTGACCATCTGCAACACGGCCATCACATCTTTCCGGTAACACACATTCTCCAGAATCATGCAGTGTTTTCCGGTTTCTTCATAGGTGGAAACCAAATCCCAGCACTCTTCGATGGTGTTGGCCGCTGAGACTTCCACCCCCACGTGCTTGCCGGCTTTCATCGTGGCCACCGCCATCCTGGTATGCCACAGCCAGGGCGTGGATATCACCACCCCATCAATATCGTTCCGCGCCAGCAGATCCATAAAGGCATAATCGTCACCCGTATAGTAATCAGGCACAGGCTGTCCAAACTTTTTGAACAGCTCTGTCGTCCTTTCCAATGCGAATGGATCGGTATCACAAACCGCGGGAATGATCACATCATTGCGCTGAAGAAAATTCCCGAGGTGATTACGCCCCCGGTTCCCCACCCCTATGAAAGCCACCCTGACCTTTTCTTCTCTCTTCAACATCCCGAATGCCAGGGTGGGCGCCATGGTGATGCCTGCTCCGGTGATCACACCGGCCTTGAGAAAACCTCTTCTGCTGCTTTTCATTTCTACCTATTTTTATGTTTTAGAATTTCTGGTTGTAGGATCCTTCCGGTACTTGTCCGGAGTTTGGTCAGTTCTTAGATCTTAATGAAGATTTTGTGCCTGTACATGAAATAACAGATCAGCCATAACAGGCATGAAGCAACGGAGGTGGTCACCAGGGCTGCATACTCCGGGCCTGCCCATTGAAAAAGGGATACCGCAAGCGGTTGGGCAAACGACTTCAGCAATTCGGCTCCACCTGCTTCCGCAAACAGATAGATAAAGAGTGGATTCATCCCTACCACCGCAAAGAACCGGACCCCTCCTCTGATCTGTTTGATATCGATCAGCCAGTAAGAGAGGGCCAGAGCCAGAAAGGTCCAGCCTCCGCTGGCCAATACAAAAGTGGAGGTGGCAATCCGCTTGATGATGGGGGTCACCGGGTCCAGTCCGTAACCAAGGATCAACCCGGCTATTCCAGCCAGAAAGAGCATTTTCAGTTTCCGGGAGCCCGACTGTTCACCCATCAGCAGTTTACCCGCAAGAACACCCCAAATGGTGTGCGCCGTGGTGGGCAAGGCATTGAAAGAGACCCAGTGCCCCCGTGAAAGCTGACCCGACATCTGCATGTCCAACCACGCTCCGAAATTATGATCGGCCACAAACGGCTGGTTGAAGCCCTCCACAGGAAAAACACGGTACAATATATCAGAAAGTACCAACAGCACGATCGAGAAAATCACCTGAAAAACCACCGGCTTCCGCATGATCAGAAACGACAACAGAATGGTGACGGAAAGCTGTGCCAATACATTCTGAAAAAAGAAGGTGATCTTCCCGTATGGGATGCAATACAACCACCATCCCAACAGGAGAAGAATCAGGCAGCGTATCAGGATATGGGTTCTCACCTCAGCATGTGATTCTCCCTGTCTGATTCTTTTTGCATAGGAAAAGGGCATGGCCACGCCCACAATGAACATGAAAAATGGCTGTATCAGGTCCCAGAACCGCAATCCATGCCAGGGATGGTGTTCAAACTGCTCTCCCAGGGCGTAAAGGATGGTCCCGGAGAATCTTTCCGAAGTGAAAAACGTAAAAAAACCGGTAATCGCCACAACAAGGAGAAACATGGTCAACCCCCTGAAGAAATCGAGGGAAAGCAGACGATGATGTTCCGTTTGTAATGACTGATCCATAGTTTTTCTATTTGGCCAATTACTTTTTCGTCATCTGTTGTTTCATCCTGAGGACTTCGGTCCCTGCCATGATAAGGGCCCCCAGTCCATGGTTGTCGTTCATTTCCACCGGGCGCCGGTAGTAATAACCCAGGTCGTCCTGAATACCCGTCCCCACGCATATACCTCCCACCTGCCCGTCTGGTGTTATCATGGACTTGATTCCTTCCCATCCTTTCAGGGCAATGGTCGCATACCTTCCGTCAAGCCAGCCTTCATTGACCCCCTTTGCTACGCCATAGGTGAACATGGCCGTACAGGAAGTTTCAGGATAAGAATCATTTTTATCGACAAGCTGATGCCACATCCCCGTCGCACTCTGATAGCGCGAATATCCCAGAACCTGCCTTCTGTAAATCCGGAGCAGGGTGTCCCTTGACGGATGGTTCTCTGGCAGAAACTCGAGCAGGTCGCACTGGGCCATGATACTCCAGCCGTTCGCCCTGCCCCAGTGTGCCACTCCGTTTTCTTTCAGATCGTCGTAGTAGCAATGAAAATACAATTCCGATTTTTCATCGTACAGGTATTTCGTAAAACCGATCACCTGGGCTGCGGCAAAATCAAAATACTTCCAGTCGCCGGTGAGTTTTCCCATCCTGGCCAAAAAGGGAACACTCATGTAAAGGTCATCGAGCCAGATACTCTTTTCATGCGGAAATAACCGGGCCAGCGTGCCATCTTCCAGCCGGCACTCCTTTTCAAGAATAAAATGGGCTGCCTTTTCAATATATTCAAGATAGTCTGCCCTTTTCTCCTTTTCATACACTTCAATCAGACCGGCTCCCATCGCCCCGCAATGGTCAAGCAATTCCATTTTAAAAAACAGGGCCGCACCTGGACTATATATTTGGGCATCATGAAATTTTCTGAAATAAGGGACATGATCGAAAAAATAGGAGTAATTTTTTGCCGGGAAACTTCGTATTCTGTGGTCGCCTGTGAACCGGCCAAATTTGAGCATGGCCAGGTTCAACACACCGTTCATATAGTGCCACCTCACATAGGGACTGATAAAATACATCTCTTTGTCGACAGGCAACCCTTCGGCGTCATCAAATTTCTCACCCGTCCTGATATTGCCTATCTGATAAGGGCCATTCTCCAGAATCCTCTCTGTCAGGGACTTCAGAACTTCCAGGTCTCCGCCGCCAGGCTGTCCCCAACTGGCCACACTGATCAGGATAGCCACCACAAAAATCCACCGCTTCAAGTTCTTCATTATATCACCCTTTTTCTTTCATTTTTCCTGTTCTGCAATCCGGTTTCCCTACCCGGGGAGATCAATCCCGGGCGGCAGCGGTTCCGGTCAACCCGTCGACAAAATGCATGGCTTCGGAAAGGGCCTGATCAAAACCCCGCTCAAAGACAAATACAGCTCCGGTAAAGGGGCTTCCCTTATCTCCGGTTGCAGGAAAGGTCTCAAAACCTTTTCCGAACAACAGCTTTAATATCCTGATCCCTCCCCGTTCCGCAGCCCTGACGGGCATAATCCGGCCAAAGCCGATCCCTGTTTCCGGATCACCGGCCAGCATCACCATATACCCTTTATAGTTCAGGCTTCCGCCGTCAGGCGGATCGTTTTGATATTCCCGGTCAAATGCATTCCAGGTACTTTGAGGATAAAGTTCAATTTTCCTGATGTAGCTATCCTGGCCGTAAAGCTTATAACTCCCGGCCTCTTTGCCACCCGGACGGCCAATGTCCACGGTGTTCCACCATCCTGCGGGGTACTCCAGATAATCGATTCTGATAAAGGGGCTGTTTCTGAGCAGGGTATAACACGAAACGGCCATAATCCGGGGGCTGTTGCATTCCCGGTATTCAAGCCTCATCACCAGCGAGTCACGGCTTGCATGGCTGACAATCACATTCTGAAGGGGACCCCGCTGGGCACAGGCATCGATCACTTCCACCGCCTGGTTCACCTGGCTGTTTTTCAATATCCAGTCGCGGATGGCATGTTCCAGCCCGCAAGCACCTCCAATGTTCACCCTGAGGGAGGCCTCAAAAATCGCATTTCCAAACTCCACCCGGGGGTAACCCCCAGGCTGAATGTCAATGCTGACGTGGCATCCTTCCTGTACATCATCTTCGGCAAAGTAGGTCTCAACCAATAGTGCCGGTCCGGGCCAGTTAATCTCCAGGGCATGACCTTCAGTTTCAGAATGAATATAAACCCCATTTTCCTTTTCAAGACGGATCACAGGCACCTCCAGCATGCTGAGCTGGCCATCGTGAAGAGTCCCAAAATTGCGCGCAAGCCGATACCCGTTGACCCCGATATCATGGATCACATCCTCCTCCTCTGCCTGGCCCGACCAGGTGGAAACAGCAAGCCTGGCCGCTGTGGCCCGCTTCAGCGTCTGATCATCCACCCGGATTTTACACTGTTGCCGTTGCCCGGCCCTGACTCCGAAGGCTTCATTTACAGAAACCGGAACGTACATGTTCACCGAACGTTTTTTGCGTTGCAGTTTAAAATAACGGGTTGCCTCCGTCATATAACAATAACCGTTGACATCGGTAATCCGGGCCATCAACCGTACACTGTCCTGGTCAGGTATCCATGAATTGTTCCAAACAGCTTTGAATGGCGGGTGCAAAGCTATGCCGGCTGTATTGCTCCATTTGCTTCCCTTCACCATATACTGCCAGTCACGGGACTTTCCGTCGCCATCCTGGTCAAAGGCAGTGCACCAGGGAATAAAATCGACGCTTTTCACCCTTTCAGGATGAAGTGCCTCAATCTCCATTTCCGGATAATCGCCGATGACTTCTTTGCCGGATGGCGATTTGAAGACCCCTTTTGCACAAGGTTTTTCCCGGTCATAATAAATCCTGACCACATAGTTATAAATCCAGTAATGGGGCCAGTTGTACCCATGGCAAATCTGTTCCCCGCAAAAAAAGGCAAACCTGTTTTTCCCACTGACCAGAAGGTCAAGCGGAAATTGAACAGCCGATCTTCCTGCTAAAGTTCTGTAATAGCATTCCGGGCGCCCGGGGGTAACTGGTTGGGTGATGGGCAGCTGTCCTCCGGAATTGACCCGGAATTTCTGGTTGCTGGTGCCAATATGACCACCCCAGTAATAAAAGGATATTTCTGCCCTGACCGCCATTTCAAGGTCGCTGATTTCAAGGAAGGTCACTATGGAATCGTTGAAAGCAAACGCCCCCTTGAAAAAATCAACTTTCTTCCCATATTCATACTCCCTGAAAATATCTCCGGGCAGTGGATCTCCCGAAACAGGAAGGAATAAACACAAAAAAGTGAAAAAGAGCAGAATTGTTCTTTTCATTTCCATTTCAGGATTTTCTTCCGACAGCACTGGGTATAATTTATCATTTCAGTCGTCATCTCAGAAGCATCAGTTTGCCTGTATTCACCTCATCACCTGCAACCAGGCAACACAGGTACATCCCTCCGGGACATGGCTCTCCTGCATCGTTCATCCCGTTCCAGGTGACTGAACTGGTACCGGCGGGCAATGTATTCCGGACCAATGTCCGGATAATCTTGCCTGAAAGGTCATGGATAAAGAGGTTCACATGTTCCGTCCGGTCAAGATAAACACGGATTTCAGTTTTCACACGGAAAGGATTGGGATAATACCGGAGGTTTTTCCCGGGGGCCGATCTTTGACCGGTGGATGTAAAGGTAACCTGGTATGCCCCAATTGTAATTTTGCCCGATTCTGGAACAAGGGTGCCGTTAATATCATGCGTATAACCAGATGTAGCAACACCACCATTTATTGCCGGTGAATTGGGCTGCGGAGTAAAATTGCCATAAGTGTAAGAATCTGTCCAGATTGGATTTATTAAAATGGGATCGGCCATTAATTCAGTAACAGACGATTTGCTTTGCCACTCGCTTATAAATTTAGCCTGATTATTATTATTGACGGTCCTTGAATTGTTTACAGTCGCGGTGATATTTGGATATTGACCATTCTCCCAGAATCGGATAACTTTGGAGTCACCAGCCGGGGACCAGTAAATATTATGATGGAAGGAATTGTTCGACCACATATTAAAAACAGGTGCACTGTACCAGGGACCTGCACCCAGATCAGTATTTATCCATGAACCCTGAATCTGGCATGTTCCCAGGAAAATATTATTATAAATCTGGTTCCCGGTGAAATCGCCGTAATATGCTTCAGGCGGCGTCCTGTCCCGGTTGCCAATATAGCCTGTATAAAATGAGGCAATGGTATTGTTATATATTTTCGAATTCGAAACATTCTGTATGACCAACGCATTTGCCGGGGTCCCTGTTCCAACACGAAGTATCACGTTCCCTCTAATCACAATTCCATGCTGGTTGCTAAACTGGGAATGGAATTTCAGGCCATTGACCGAACAGCCCGACACAAAGTTATACTCAATGAGATGTCCGGTTCCGCCTGCCACGTCCAGCGCCTCTTCCGACACATTCTTCCAGATGTTGTGGTGAACCCACAGGCTGTCGCCCACGGAACCGATATTCACCGCATCCTCCCCCTCCGTATCATAAAACTCGCAATAGCCGATTTCCACCTTGTCAATGGGGGCGGCCACATTTACCTGGGGGACTTTCGAAGGAGCATACGGATTAGTGAAGCTTATTTTCGTTTCATTGCCCTTGTCAATGCCACCCTTCAGCTTTATACGAAGCAACCTGAAATGCCGGATCCCCAATGCAAGATCATCGGAAGCCCTGAAAACCACCGCTCCCCGGAATTCCAGGTCCTGAACGGTGATATGTTCGAGTGCCCCGGTTCTTAAGGCCTGGTGGTATTCTGAACATTTTTCTCCGCTGATCACCGGCCGGTCACCTGTCCCATAGGCCCCAATGGTGATGGGTGCCGCTGCCGTGCCTTTTTTCAGGTTAGGGATACGCAGAAGTCCAATCCTCGATCCTACCGATGTGGGAGCAAAAACATCACCCCTCCTGAACAAGACCGAATCGCCCGGACCGATCAAACCCCAGGAATTATTTAGTTTATCCAGCGTTTTCCAACTGGTTTGCGGTGAGGTTCCGTTGTTGTTGTCGCTTCCCGAAGCCGAGATGTAATAATTCTTTGCTCCGGACTGCAATGCCGGGAAAACCGAAATAAGCACGATTGCCCATTGTATAAATCTGATCATATCCAGTAAATTATTCTTCCACCAAAATCATTTTTTCAAGACATTCCGGGGCACCCAATTCCAGGCTCCTCGGGTGGGGAGATGATCCACCCACTGTAATCTTCCTGTAACCCGGAAGGAACCGGAGCTGTCCCTGCTCATCCACACTCTCCATCATTTCCCGGTCGACGCTGAACGAAAGTTCTTTTTCCTCTCCGGGAGCCAGGTGGATGCGTTTGAAAGCCTTCAGTGCGTAAAAGGGAGTCCTGTATGGGGCTTCCATCTCCGTAACATAAAGCTGAACCACTTCATCCCCCGCTTTATCACCTCTGTTTTTCACCTTTACAAATACCGTAAAGGGCTCGCCATCACACATCTTCTCCTGTGAAAAACGAAGATCACTGTAAGAGAATGTGGTATAGGAGAGGCCAAAACCAAAAGGATACATAGGGTCCTTCTGCATATACCGGTAAGTTCTCCCCTCCATGCCATAGTCTTCAAAACCGGGAAGATCATCAAGCGACATTGGAAAGGTGACAGGCAAGCGGCCTGATGGGACGGCATCTCCGAAAAGGATATCGGCAACGGCGTTGCCGCCCTGTTCACCCGGATACCAGGCAAACAACACCGCGTCGGCTAGTTCATGGACTTCAGCCAGTTCCTGGGGGCTGCCCCCTGTAAGTACCACCACAATGGGTTTCTGACCTGCCGACTCACGTAACTTCCGCAGGTAATTCAACTGCCCTTCCGGAAGACGTAAATCAAACCTGTCCCCGTCTCCCGGTGAAGCAATGGCTGCCTCTTCCTCCCCTTCAAGCAAAGGCGATATCCCCAAAAATGCAATGGTAAGGTCGTGTTCCCTGGCAAACCATGTATGTTTGGGCGGCCTGATATTCGGCTGGTTCAAAAGGACTCCGTGCCAGTAACGCAAAGAAATCCCCTGTTCAACCTTTCCGATAAATCCTTCAAGGAAGGTGACCAATTCATCACTCATTCCGTAGTAATTACCAAGGAGAACTTCAGCATTGGCAGCGATGGGACCCGTAATGAAAACACTCCTCAAATCTTTGGGCAGGGGCAGGATATTGTTTTTATTTTTCAGCAGCACCACCGATTCAACCGCGGCTTTCCGGCTCAGTAACTTGTGTTGCGTGCAGTGGATGACCGAGTCAGGAATCGCATTGTAAGGGTTCATCGCCGGAGGGTCGAACAATCCCAGCCTGAACCGTGTAGTCAGCAATGGTCTGAGTACCTGGTCTATTTCCTCCTCACTGAGCAACCCTTGTTTGACAGCATCCGGTATCAACTGAAATGAAACGCCACAGTCGAGCCCGACTCCGCTTTTCACTGCCAGGGCCACCGACTCCAGGGCATGGGTGGTGTATTGATGATGGAGGTGGATGTCATTTACTGCCCCACAGTCGGTAAGCAGGTGTCCCTGAAAACCAAGCTCTTCCCTGAGAAGGGTGGTCAGAAGCCGTGAACTGCCGCAACAAGGTTCATCGTTGGTGCGGTTATAGGCGCACATGATCCCTTCGACGCCTGCTTTCACCACAGCGCGGAAGGCCGGCAGATAGGTTTCGGTCATATCCCTTTCCGACACCACGGCGTTGAAACGATGACGCTCCTTTTCTGGCCCGCTGTGTACAACAAAATGCTTGGCGCAGGCAGCGGTTTTCAGATACCGGGGGTCATCACCCTGAAGACCTTTCACGAAGGCCGAAGCCAATACCCCGGTCAGATAAGGATCTTCCCCCCAGGTTTCCATCCCCCTGCCCCAACGGGGATCCCTGAAAATATTGATGTTGGGCGACCAGAAGGTTAATCCCTGGTACTTACCCCGCCGCTCTTTGGCGACAGCCAGGTTATATTTCGCCCTCGCCTCATCTGAAATCACCCCCGCAATCTCAAATATCAATCTCTCATCGAAGGTGGCTGCCATCCCTATGGGCTGTGGAAAAATGGTGGCCTCCCCCGCCCTCGCCACGCCGTGCAAACATTCATTCCACCAGTTGTAGGCCGGAATGCCCAACCGGGGAATCGCCGAGGAAAAATAAACCATTTGTGAGGCCTTCTCTTCCAGGGTTAACCTTCCGATCAGATCATCGAGACGAAGCTCCAGGGGCAGTTCCTGATTCAGAAACGGAAAGGCCGGCGCTCTCTCATCATGACTTGTACCTCCTTTTTCGTGAAAACATCCCGAAAAACAAAACAACAGTAAAACGATTATTCCATATTTCCACTTCATTCCTGCTCTATTATTCAGCGATGCTGGCCATTACACATTTTCACCAGGGCAGTAATACGGGCTGACAAATCGGAGTGGGAGGCTTCCGGGAGCCCCTCTGTTTCCATAAACGTCAGTACAAATACATGAGGTTGTGACAGTTGCGGGTCAATCCCTTTCCGGCCAAACCCAAACACCACCATACCCTCGGGAGACCGGATTCCGGAAGGGGTGTTTCCCATATAAGCCATCATATCGGGGTTGTCATCAGGGACCAGTTGGGAAAGGACCAGGACGCTTCTTGTACACTCATCTCCGAAATAAACCCAGTTCCAGTGGTCCTGAAGAGCTGTCCCCTGCAGCAAATCAGGAAAACTGCTGCAAAAGCCGCGTGTGTCGGTTCCCCAGTACTGGTTATAAGGGTCGTATTTTCCCCCGGGAGTGCCCTCATATAAAAACCAGTAAGGGCATTTGGTCCCTGGTTGCAGCATGGTCAGATAAGCCATCCGGGAAGTAAATGTCCAGGTATATTCCATCCTTCCGTTTAATGAAACCACATAAAGGGTGCTGTCGTTGAGCTTTTGGGTATGACAGGCGATGGCGCCGGGATGGCCGACGCCCTCATAAGGACAGTTATTCAGCAGGTTGGGCAAACCACGGTAGGAGGAGGCCGCCCTCGCCGGTCCCGGAGGATGCGCGCTTTGTGTGAAATTGATCCAATCGGCGCCGTTCTTATCTATGATGCTCGAAAATCCGCCATTCTCCTTCTGAAGAAAGAAGGTGGCATAGGGGGTGGTAATCTTAAAACAATCCTGTCCCTCATCCCGGGCATCGTCCCTGATGGAAACCCTGTTGCAGGCCTCGTTGCGCCATAGATGCAGATACCGGTATTCATCCCAGCCCGCACTGACCAGGTCATCATCCCCATCCTGGTCCATATCGAACAACTTGGTCCCAATATGACTCTCATGGCCCAAATCAATACGATGCACCCTGAAATTCCCCCGACCGTCGTTTTCGAACACCTGGGTTTGTCTGGGGCCTTTATGTTCAGCAGTGACAATGTCCACATCCCCGTCCAGGTCAAGATCGGCACAATCCAGGTTATTCATGGAGTATTGTTCCATCACCAGGTGCCTCTCCCATCCCCCGGCGTCTCCCTTGTTCTCAAACCAGAAAAGTCCTGCATCCGGCTCCAGTCCGGGATACCGTTCCTCTGTTACCACAATGTCGTTTCTCCCGTCACCATTGATGTCGGCAATCTTAAACCGGTCGGCATAACCGGGTGTTTCCCCCACAGTATGGCATTTCCAGGCCGCGGTTACCTTCCCCGGATTTTCCCACCAGCAAATTCCTTTCCCGACCCCATCGACTTCCACAGATGAGCAGATGTCCACATCACCATCTCCATCCACATCGCCGGTACCTATTCCTTCCGCCTGTGCTTCCGGCGCAATGACCGTGGCAGGCCAGGGCAGCATCTCCGGCTCTTCCGGGATCTCAATACAACAAATCCCTTCTCCTGTGCTGAGCAGGATTTCTGGCTTTCCCCCATTTACAAGCTGGGCAGTGGCATGACCCTGACCATTCACATGACCGGTGGCCTTCACCTCAGCGATCCGGCGTGGGATCCATTCGGAACAGGTACGGTCTGTGGCTTCCAGCCAGTAAACAGCCGGCAAGGCTTCGGCGATGCAATCGGCCAGTGAATCTCCATCGGCATCAATCCATAACACACCATCGACATTCATCCCAAGGTCATTCCTCTCCCAATGGGCGGTCATATCCCCCCCCGGGTTCCGGTAGTAATAGCGACCTGAGACCAGATCCAGATCTCCATCGCCGTCGGCATCAGCGGCATCCAAACCGAAATAGCGAAGCCATTCCGGAGAAGCCTCATCACCCCACTTACCCCTGTGACGGTCCATCTCCGTGTAGGTCCATTGGTCAAGGGGCCTTCCGGCATCACGCAGAGAATTGCGGAACAGGGTCACCGGCCCCCGGTTATAGTTTCTGGGGACGACCATATCGACATCCCCGTCGTGATCCAGGTCCCCGGCCACGGCACCGTAACATCCTTTCATGCTGATTCCCTGCTCCAACCATTTCATGCCCCCGTTCCGGTTATAAAAAATCAACACCGGATGGCGGCTTTCCACGGTATCGGTATGGAAAATCAACCTCCCGGTAAGGATATCCAGGGCGCCGTCCCCGTCGAAATCGGCAAGGTCCAGCGTGTGAAGATGATGCTCCCCGCTGATGATATGCTGCTTCCAGGAAGAACGCTTCCCGGTTCTCCCGGGATTCTCATACCAGGAGAGAGGAAGCCCTTCCTGTTCCGATAAGGCCATAACGATATCAGGTTTTCCATCCTGATTGATATCTCCCAGCGCCACCCGGGTGTTGTTGTCGTTCCAGGCACCATGCAGCCCTGTTTTCTGGGAATACCATTCCCTGGCAAAATCATGGCTTATCCATTTCCCCAGTCGGTTCTCCAGCCACATCCCATTGATGACAATATCCCTGTCATGGTCCCCATCCAGGTCCCCAAGAGCCAAACCATCAAAGGGTGGTGTTTCCAGAACCTCCCTGTTCCAACCACTCTCCCCTTGTGTATAAATCTCAAGCAGGTGCCTGACCGTCCTGATCACGACATCGGCCCGGCCATCCCCATTCAGATCGGCCACTTCAATGTCCTTGGCATAATCCGATAATCCGATATCCTCACGCTTCCATTCTCCCGTTTTCTCTCCGGGATGATAACAGACAAAAAGCCGGGAGTTCCCGTTTTCGTCTTTTCCGTCGACATCATCCATCCCAACGAGGTCCATCCAGCCGTCTCCGTTGATATCGGCCACAGACATTCCGCATGAACGGTAATTCACCGATGTGATGACCGTTCGCTCTGCTCCCATCTTACTGAACCAGCACACATCCTGAAGAGAGGATTCATGGTCATCCTGCCTGCGGTCGCACACCATCACGAGATCCTGAATGCCGTCTCCGTCCATATCTGCCACACGCGGGTGACGGGCTGTACCTTGCTCAAGGATCACCGGAGTGAAGGAAGGCACCACCTGTGCCTGGGCTGCCATACCTACAATTCCCATCGCGCAGACGGTAATCGCAATCCCCCACTTTCCCATCACATCAGATGACCTTCCCATTTTCAAAGATTTTAATCAGCTCTTCCGCCGAAAGATTGGTCTCAAAGTAGCGTCTGTTCCCTACCGGCAGGATAAGTTTTCCCCCCTCACCGTCAACCGGGATCTCCTGTTCAAATTCCTCAGACAAACGAAATTGCCCTTTCACCACCACCTCCATTTTCCCTTTGGATGTGGTATGCCAGTACACCACCCCGTTTTTGCCTTTCCGTGAATAGGAAAAGGCCCTGACGTCTTTACTTCCGCCAGCCACACCCACAATCTGCCTGCAGGGAAGCAATTCAAAATTCCCTTCCCTGTTGACAAACAACAGATGTTCCTGGTCGGGATTCTTCAGCGCTTCCCTTTCGCTTTGGGTGATGTTCCCGGAAAGCCTGAATTCCTCCCACCGTCTGAGAACTTCCATATTGTCCTGTCCTCTGGGATATGAGGGGAATCTTCCCAGGTCGCCCTTCAACGACACCGGGCAATCCCAGGCAGCCCCCCTGCTGCAGATGTATTCTACCATATCGGGTTGAAGACCCAGACTGTTCTCCTGCGGCAATTCATCCCTGATCCATCCGAAATTCACCGGGGTGAAGCTGCTGGCCATTTCCCGGGCTGCCGGAATCTGATGTCTCCTGACAGCTTCCTTCATATAATCAGGTTTGAATACATCAAAGGCATTTCCCCGGGTGATGATATGCCAACTGAAATGCGATTTGAAAGCCCCTTCTGCGAAAAGAGGCGCAGGGTCAAAACAGTTGTATACCTCAAGCTGGGCTTTCGAGACATTGTACCAGAAAGGTTCGTGCACATCTTCTGCCCCATCAAAATAGGCAAAACGAAAACCGGCCCCGTTGAAGATTTCCCCAAGCCGTTCCGCCACCTCCCGCTGAATCGAGGTATTCTGATCAAAACGGATATAAATGGGCCAATTGTCCACATCAAGAAGACCGAATTTCTCCCCCATTTCAGCCTCAGATGCACGGGTATTCAGGTGACCCCGTGTACACCCTGTGAATCCATAGGCCGGGGATGCCACGTACCCGGTATACGCAATCAGTTCTTTCCCGACTTTCAGGATCCGCCGGCCTTCATCCAACGTACACCCCTGCGGATTCTCCTCAGTCCAGAGGGTATCCCCGTCCCTGGTCAGAGGTCGGGCCAGGGTAAACACCCTTAACAAATGCAGCCGGTGATCAGGAACCGGAGTGACATATGCATCTTCTTTCTGTGCCTTGTTGTAATGAAAATGAAGCCCCGGAATCATACCGGCATCCTTGATTTTGTTTACTACTTTTTGAAGATCGGCCATCCCTCCGGGATATTTGGCATTCCAGTTAAAATGCCCCGTTGTGGAGGCAAACGAATAGTAATAAATCAGGATAGCCTTGAATCCTGCCCGTTTGGCATATTCGATATAATCATCCACATTTCCGGGATGGACATCCGAAAGCAACAGGTAAGAATAGCCGAATTCAGGCTGTTTGCGGCTCTCAGCCCCCCTGGGCAGATTAAAATCATGCTCCAACTGCCCGATGGCATCAAGCAGCCCATCAGTGGCCGTAGTGATCAGGGCCACTCCCGCACCATCTCCACCAACGGCTGAGACCATCTCTCCCTTCATCATCGTGCCCCCAGTGGTCTGCCTCCCGTCAATTTTTGTAAAGGGAGTAGTGGCCAACAGATTCACGGCGACCTCCTCATCCCACACCACATTCAGCCATTCCCCGAAATTCTTCCTCTCCTTTACCGGAAGTTGAAGAATCGTAAATCCATCTATGGGGTGTTTACGCTGATCACCAAATGGAGGAAATCTGAATTCGTAATGGTCGAAAGAAAATGCAAAATAGTGTTCCGTCACCTTTACCTTAACAGTAGCTACAATGTGAAGTCCACTGAAACTTACCTGAAGATCACTCCCTTGCCAGTAAACCGAATCAGCGGGGACCACGGCTGTTTTGGCCACCGATTTAAGCTGCATTTCATTGTTATAGGGCAGATGCAGGGTGATTTCAAAGGCAGGAACTGATCCGGACTGAGAAAGACATTCCTGGCCAGTCGGCTTGTGCATAAGGCTGACTGCCCTCCCATCAGGAGCGATGACCAGCTTCATCTCACTGTTTTCAATCACGACATCCTGCCCTGTATGATGCTTCCCTTTTTTCATGCAGGCCCCGAATCCCAGCACAAAAAGGAAAAGTAAATAAAATATAACCTTATGTGATTTCATTCCTGATAATCTCTGATTGATTGGACGAAGAAAAAGATGGCTATCCCATGGACATTACCCTACCTTCAATCTGGAATTCCAACTTTGTGTGAACCAAATTGTAATATTCCGGGAACCATTCCGATGACAGAAAAGGAATGCCCGATGAGATAGCCAACCTGATGCCTTTTATTCGGGGTGCATAATTCCGACTTATCTGTGCAGAATCATCTTTCCGGTTGCGGATTGATTCCCGGCCACTATCCGGTAGAAATAGAGCCCCGCCGGAAGCTGTTCGCCATTTTCCGTTCTGCAATTCCAGGTCTCCATTCTCACACCTGCCGGTTGTTTCTCATTGACCAGGGTAGAAATCTTCTTCCCTGTCATATCATACACCGCCAGTTGGACCTGCTTTTCCTGGTCCAGGAAATAACTGATGGTCGTGGTAGAACGCATCGGATTCGGATAACAACTATTCTGTAAGGAGTTGGGCATATTGGTCACGAAAGGGGATGAAACCACCACCGTTTTCACCAGGGTCACATCGTCAATCTGAAAGGAAGAAACATTGGTCCCGTTTATGTAAAACACGATGGACGTGGTTTTTGCGGTAGCTTCATACGTATAGCTCCATTCCTGTTCCCCGGTCAGAGCCAGGGACACATTCTTCACCCCGATGCCGTAATTGATATATTTGATGGAGGGAGTGCCGGTCAGGACCTTTGTTTTGAATTTCAGCACACATTTGTCGCCCACCCTGACCGTATCCTTCAGGTAAAAAACCACAAACGGCCGGCCATCATTGGTCCCCGCGGTCGTGATATCTATTTTATAATCGTAATTGCCGTTGATGGGCTCCAGGGTATTGAGGCCTGCCTTGTACTCCGCTCCTCCGACCGTATTGCTTTCAACCCAGGTCGTATCCAGATTTCCCCTTTCCAAATCGCCGTTGATCACCAGATTGTCTTTCACAGGCTCCTTCTCAGGCGAAATCAGGTGTTTGACTTCGTTCATAAACAGCCTGAGGCCTCTCATGGTATAATTGCTGTAATTTGAAGGCGGATTCTGGGGAGAATTGTCACTGCCGATACAAAGGAAAGTGCGGGGGGCACTGTTGATGATACCCGAACCGGCATAGGTTTCCTTGTCGGGGGCCCACCTGATCATTAACGGCCTTCCCGCTCCCGCGGAAGCATCATCGTTAAGAACCATCATCACTTCCCCTGTATTGCCATCCATGACATCATCCAGAAATTCATAGTACCCGACATAGAACTCAAATGGATCAAGTGCATCCGTCACCCCCTGAAATACCGGGTCTTCCACAGCGGGTTTTGCTTTTGTAATGGTCAGTAAATCTTGCTTATCCGCCGACGCACTCAGCGTGGCGGAATTGACCAGCTTCAACCGGTTGTTCCGGATGGTCCAAACACTCAGGTTGATGTAAGGAACTTCCAGCTTGGCCCAGTCGTTGACCGGGGCGGTGGCCGGGCTGATTACATCGCCACTGTTGATTGTCCGGCTCACAACCACCAGATCGTACGTATTTAATGAGGCAAAATCAATCGGTTTGACATTGACATCCACCACGGTCACCTCATAACCGGCGTTCTTCAACCGGGTAACCAGGCCATCCTGATGCTTCTGAAAGCCAGTGGCAAGATGGTTCTGAAGGAACGCAATTCTTTTCCCGTTCATCGCCACCTCCTTTGTGGAAATCAGGTACTCCACCTCATTCATAAACAAACGTAAGAGTTGCGGCGTATAATTGCTGTAATTGGAAGGGGGATTCTGCGGACTGTTGTCGCTCCCGATGCAGAGATAGGTGCGGGCAGCAAAATTCGAAATCCCTGATCCGGCATAGGTTTCCACGCCGGCCTCCCAGCGAATCATAATAGGCCGGCCGGCCCCTGCTGCAGCATCGTCATTGATGACGGCCATTACCTTCCCGGAATTCCCGTCCATGACATCGTCAAGATACTCATAATAGCCCTGGTAACAGGCAAAGGCCGAATCTCCGAAGGTGACACCCAGAAATACAGGATCTTCCACCACCGGCTTGGCGTTGCATATCGTGGTAAGGTCTTGTTTGTCCGCGGAAGCCCCCAAGGTCGCACTGTTGACCAACTTCATCCGGTTGTTCCTGATCGTCCACGCACTCATGTTCAAATAGGGGATAGTCAGTGTCGCCCAGTTTTCCTGCGGAGCTGTGGCCGGCGCAATCACATCGGCACTGTTTACCGTACGGCTGATAATTACCAGGTCCTGGGTATTCAGAAAATTAAAATTGATGGGCTTGACCCCCACATCCACGATTGTAACGGCATAACCCGCATTCTCCAGTTCCTGGATCAGTTGGTCCTGATGTGCCATAAAGGTACTGGAACGGTTCTGAAGAAATGCGATCTTCTGACCCGAAACCAATCCTGCATTTAAAACGCAGACAAAGAAGATTAAAAGTAAACGGTGTTTCATGGTTGATGAGTTTTTAATGTTAAACACTAATAATTGGATAGTCAATAGTGTGACGGATTCTCGTCCTGCCATTCATTGACCCCATCTCTGATGCGGTTTCTGAACGTCAGCGTATCGGTGGCATAACACCAGTTTCCCTGGTTGTTCTTATACTTGTAATTCAGGAATATCTTCCTGTTTTGCAACAACTTCGCCCGGTTAAAACTGCTGGCACCATCGCCAACTACCTGTTGGGTGGCTCCGGGATTGCTGTCTACAGTGATCACATCCCCTTCCAGGGTCAGTCTCATTTCATTCTTAGCGGTAACCTGATCACTGAATCCGTTAGTTACCAACACTTGGGGACCCACCGTCTTTAAGGTCCACACTTTGTTTTCGGGTTGAGGAATCGAGGTGTAGTAACTGATGGTATCCAGCGGGGTTCCGGCTTCATTTTTGATAATCGTCACACCCCCATGCCAGTAATTCCCAAACAACATGTTTTCATACTTCAGGGCAATCACTTTGGAACGCTTCGTCGGGAGAATAGAGTCGGCATCGGCTTCCGTGATATAGAGCCCCAGGGCATAATTGGGAATCATTGAGGCGGAATCGGCAAGGAATTTTGTCGAATCGACCTTCAGCACCACTGTGCCCACATGATTCCCGGCCTTGATCACCATTTCCTGATCATTGCTCAGTGAAAAATAGGAGGAGGGCAAGGGTGACAATTTCGTCACAGGAGTCATGGCCGTTTTGATGTAACCGGTCTGGCCTTTCATGGTGGTTAAGACAGAAGGCTGGATCAGACTTTCATCAATCCTGAAAACCACCCTGCGGTCCCGCGTATTGGTGGTCACTCCTCCCAGGGCAGCCCCGATTTCAAACTTCATGCCTTCTCCTACCACGACAGTCCTCACATCGGTCTGATACACAAAATAGACCGAGTCATAGTCAAAATCCTTTATGTAATCATCGTAGCACGAGGTCAATGCGATCAATAAAACGATGAATGCAGGCAACTTTTTCATATTTTTCCTCCTTTTGAACGTGAATTAATTCCAACCATCCCAACCTTCATTCTGAACAAGGGTGCTCATTCTCAGAACCTCATTGAAGGGGATAGGAAGATATGCAGAACGGAATGAGCGGATCTCCACTTCCTGATTCAGATTGTAGGTAAAACTGCCATCCTGGTTTTTCACAATACTTGCTTTGTGAACCGGCTTATTCAGTTCATCAAGAGAGGTGGACCACCTTCGCAGATCGTAGAAACGCATCCCTTCAAAACAGGTCTCAATGCGGCGTTCATTTTTCACAAACTCATCAAAGGCGCTTTCTCCTGCCGCGGCAACTTCCTCCAGGTATGGATCCGAGGCAATCCCAGCGGACCCGTCGCTGGTTTTTCGAATGCGCAGGTATTTGATGGCCTCTTTGGCTGAAAGACCATAGGTAGCATTTTCATTGGGCCCCACCACATGATTTGCCGCTTCAGCAAAGGTCAGGCACATATGGGCCCAGCGGATGAAAAACTTGGAATGAGGCTGCCTGTTGACAGACGCATCCGACCAATTCAATCCCATGAAAACAAATTTCTTGATATGATAATTGGTCCGGCTGTTTGCCGGCGATGCATCCGCCGCATCTTTTCCCCCATCCCAGTTCTCAAAGGAGTACATCACCGCACCCGTATTGTTTCTTTTTGCGGTGGCCATGTTATAGAATACCATGCTGTAAAAGCGTGGGTCACGGTTGACATAGGGATCTTCAGGATTGTAAAGACTGCGGGAATCCGTAATAGGATATCCATTTTTCATAGGGAAGGCATCTACAAAATCCTGAGTGGCTCCCATGCTGCCATTCCCCTGAAATCCCCCCGGATAAAACATCCGCTCCATGGCATCATTGGCACTGGAATACCTCGAGGAAAAAACAATCCCCGGGAAATTGGGATTAAACCAATTGACCTGAGTCACCGGATTAAATCCATTGGCGACCTTCGCATCTGTTTCCAGTTTGAAATCGATGACCTCCTTGGCACATCGGGCGGCTAAATCCCAACGCGATTTGTCATTGGCCGGATTAAAGCGGGGACTGGCCCAGGTCAGATAAACACTGGCTTTGATGGCCCGGGTGGTTATCCCGTCAAAGCGCCCCCAGTATCGACCTCCTGCATAAGTTCTGTCTGCCGCATTCTTCACCAGAAAGTCACGATGCGCTATCGGAAGATACGCGTAAGCTGAATCGCAGTCGGCGACAATTTGAGCCACACACTCATCGTAGGTGTTCCTTTTCAAATCGATCTTTGTCGTAATATCCAGGGGTTCCAGAACGATCGGAAAACCGAGCATTTCTCCATTGACCCCCTTACCCCCGAATTTCTGCAGCAAATCCCACTGAAACCATGCACGCAGCGCATAGGCCTCCCCCTGCAACCTGTACCTCAGCAGACTGTCCAGGTGAGCATCAATCAGATACCGGGTATTGAATCCACGCCTGTCCTTCAAAAACAGATTAACCAGATACAACCCACGGTAATCACGCTTCCAATACGTCTCAAAAGGATCGAGTGTGGTCGTCAGGGATCCCAGTGCCAGTCTTCTCATCACATGGGTGGAACTGGTGGCTACGGCATCATCCGTGGCACAATCCAGATAAGCCCCTTCATTATCGTTATAATTTCTTGTCATGTAATCATAACACTCGCCAATTAATCCCTGAACCCTGTCCTGGTATTTCCAGATATCTTCTCCCGATACATCCCCGTTGGGGTAGGGCTCCAGATAATCGGTACAGGAGAATACCCCCAGAAAGGCCAAGGCTGCTATTACCAATCTTGTTTTACGGTTATTCATGTGTTTAATTTATTACGTTGTGATGGTTCATTCTGTGGAACAACAATATGCATACAACTAAAATGTAAGTTTGATACCGGCCGTAAAGGTTCTGAACAAAGGATACACCTCAACTCCTGAATCTATGGATTCAGGATCGACATCTTTCACCCCGGAAATCGTCAGAAGGTTAGCGCCCCTGACAAACAACCGGGCTGCCCTCACACCGGTCAGATTCGACCTGCTGATCTTAATATTGTAGGCCAGTTCTGCATTCTGAAGCTTGAAAAATCCCCCATTCACCAGCCAGAAATCGGAAGCAATGAAATTGTTGTTGACCTTGTTGTAAGTGAGGCGGGGATAGGCCCCTCCCACATTTTCTTTCACAAAGTCAGAATAGGTATTATCCCCCCATCCGTTCCAGAAGTAGCGGTTGGTGAGCGGGATGTCGTAAAAGGCCCTTCCCGTACCCACCAGGGTGAGGTCAAAACCGCCTGCCGAAAGTTGCATCCTGAGCGCATACAAAAGCCGTGGGGAGGTGTGTCCTCTCGGACTCCGGTCGTTGTCATCCACAAAACCGTCATCGTTCATATCCTTATACTTCAGATCACCGGCATGTAATACCTCGTCAAAGAGTTGTGGCACGGCTTTGGTCTCCTCGTCACTGGTAAACTTACCCAGATAGGTCTGCCCCCAATAGGTGTCGGGTGATGTACCAACATGAAACTGGTAATCGTAACGGTAGGAAGGTTCATCGAATTTGAGGTACTTTGAATTCCTAATGGTGGCATTCCCTCCCAACTGAAATCTTAACCCACCTATCCTGTCGGAATAACTGACTCCTGATTCAACACCGAAGTACCTGATCTTATTGTAATTAAATCTTGGTAGCGCATTCGAGATTCCTGCCACAAACGGAATATAGTTTTGAACCGATATAATCTGACCATCGATTATATTGTTGTAATAGGATATTTCAAACATCAATTTGTGGTCAAAGAGGGATGCATCCAATCCGGCATTAAATTCCCTGCGCTTTTCCCAGGTAAGGTCCGGATTGCCTGTTCTGGCAGGATAGGAGCGGTCCACATAATCTCCGCCTGCAGTGCCAAACCAGGTACCGGTCGGATAAGGACCAAAGGTGGTCCCCCCCGTATAAACCCAGTTGTCACGGTAGTAATAGGGCTGCATGTAATTTTCATAACCCAGGATACCCGCTTCTCCTCTTAACTTCAAATAATCCAGAAACTTCCAGTCCGGCATGAAGGATTCTTCCGTGATCACCCAGGAAAGGCCTGCAGTTGGGAACAATCCATAGCGGTTCCCTTTCCCGAGGCTTGATGTCCCGGCATAATTCAACGCCCACTGAAAGCTGTACTTGTCTTCCATACTGACCAGGCCCGACCATATTCCGTTTTGCTGGCGTTGCGGCTGGACCATGTTATCCCTGGTGGTCCGCGATAAATAATAAGTAAGTGCTGTTTGCAGCCCTATCTTCCCAAACGACCTCTCATAATTCAGACTCTCGTAGAAAGCAACCCTTTGGTAGTAATAATCATGGAGCTTTGACTGGTCAGCCTGGTCCACTCCGTCATGGACCTTTGAAAGAAGAATGGTATCAGTTCCCGACGCGGTGGTTGAAGGAGTGGCCAGATAAGCCGTATAATCCTCTGCCTTCCCCACCCTCAGGAGATTATACAGATTGAATCCCACATAGGTCCTCGATTTCAATCCCTTTAAAATGCTTTTCAGATCAAAATCAAGTGCCGTGTTCGCAGCGCCGGTGCGCCCCATCTCCGTGTAATACCCGTTATCTTTCAGATTCGCATAGGGATTGGAGGTATAGGACGGGCTGACGGCATACCAGGGAGCCTTCAGAGCAGGATCATTATTGGCATAAATCGGAAAGGCAACCGGCGGCACAGTGGTGATATCCCTGATTACAGAAGGAAACTCAATGATATCCAACGCAGAATTATCGGAGGTTTCCAGGGTATAATCACTGTCAAACCCATAGTTGGGAGAACGCCTGAAGGTCAGTCCCCCATAAATATTAAACTGCATTTTAATAAAATCATTGATCCGGATATCAATGTTGGACCGGGTATTGATCCGGTTATAATCAGACGTCGCTCCGATTTTGTAAATATCTCCCTCCCCGCTGTAACCCAGGTATGAAAAATATTGAACTGCTTCATTGCCCCCGCCTGACGATACACTGGCCCGGCGAAATGCCATGTTGTTTTTCAGCATCATCTCTTTATAATTGATGCTGGGATGGTACATGTCGTAAGGATCGTTCCTTTGGTAGGCCGCAATGTCCTGGTCACTGTATAATGGGGAATAGCCACTGTTCTCTCTTGCCTGGTTGTTTAGCCTGGCATAGCTGGCACCATCCACCCATTCAGGCATCCGGTCTACTGTACTGATCCCGCTCTCCAGGTCAACCTTTAACACCCTTTCGTTTCTGTTTCCCCGCTTTGTTTTGATAAACACCACCCCATCGGCGGCTTCAGGTCCGAACATGGCCTTTGCCACGATGTCCTTAATGATGGTCACCGATTCAATCTCATTGGGATCCAAAGGCATTTCGGTGGGTTCGGTCGGGATCTCATCAATAATGAATAAAACATTCCGGCCCCGGGATACCAATGCAATCTTTTCAGTGATCCCCAGCATCCCCAGGCTCTCCTCTGCGCTGAATCCGGGAGATCCGTTCTTTTCAATGACCTCCAATCCCGTAGCCAAACCTGTCAGCGCATTCCGGATATCCGTCGAAGGATATTTCTCCAACTGATCGGCTGCAAAAACATTCGAACTGCTTGTAATATGCCGTTTCTTGAAGGTCATGAAGGGTAATGGCACCTCATCCTCTGAACTCAAAAACAGTCCGGATTTCCTCAGAACGATCACTTCTTTCAGGAGGGCATCTTTGGCCAGAATCACCTGTTTATCATAACCAAACGATGAGAGGGTCACAAAATCACCCGGCAAGGCAGAAAAAGTAAGTTTTCCATCCTTATCGGTCTCCTCATAGAGAATACCCTCTCCCACAACCACTCTGACTCCGGCAAGCGGATTACCACCCTCTTCTGTCACTTTCAGATTTACGGTAACAGGGACCTCTTTCCCTTCCTCATTCTGGGATTTTACAGGGAAGGCGAGGCTGATGCCAAGAATAAGGAGCCCGGCAACTTTCACATACTGGTATTTTAAGTGTGCGATTCTCATAACTGCAGGTTTAATAGGTTAGTTCCACGCCGGGTTAGGCACAAACTTTTTCATTTTGAAATTGTCGGCATCGTCAAAGGGGAAATACCACATATATTCGCGCCACTGAATCTGGCGTGCAGCCTCCAGAGGCTTCCGGGTATATTTAAATCCTGTCGGATAGGTCTCACTGACCGACACTTTTTCAATCTCCATGCCCATCATCGGACCTTCATAGATTTTTGGGGCATCTTTCCACCTGCGGATATCATGGAAATAATGGCCTCCTTCAAGGCAAAACTCCACAAACCGCTCGTTTTTAATCCTTTCCCGGAAAACATCTTTGCTGCCGGTATATTTAGTCTGCACATCTGCCATTCCGACTCTGTTCCGAATAAGGTTAACCGCCTGCACAGCCGACATGGAGGCACCCGGTGCCGGATTATTTGGGCCATAAGCCTCATTGGCAGCTTCGGCATAATTGAGATAGAGCTCTGCAAGACGCATAAGGGGATCTGTGATTTTCACCAACACCTGGTTATTCACGCTCTGGTCACCCCAGGTTTTCCGCGTGTAATATCCTGTTCGTGTAATTCCCGCATAGCTGGGATCAATCAACTGCCCGTATTTTACTTCCCCGTCGACCACTTCATAATAGATGTCTGCCTGATTGAATCCCAGAATCGGAGCCTGATTGTACATGATATCGATGTAAAAGCGGGGGTCCCTGTCAGAGTAGGGATCTTGCTCGTGGTAATGTCCCAATGCCGCAGCCTCTTCTCTTTCTGCAGGAGTGCGGAGCGGATCGCCCCACTTGGTTTCAAACCGGTCGACCGTGTTTTGCGTAGGACATTCTCCCGACCAGCCCGTCTTTCCGTTGGCAAAAACCCCCGGATTTAAAAATGTTCCGTAATACCGGTAATTGAATTCCAGCGCATACCAGGCCCATATTTGTTCATTGGTATAAGTGGTCCCTACAAAATTAAGTTTGTATCCGGCCGAATCCTGTAACGCATAACCGTATTGTTCGGCCACCTGGATCGCTTCCCAACTCGCTGCAGCGGCATTTCGCCAGGCTTCCATATCGTTGTTGAGATTGCTCAGGGGACTGGCACCATAAAGAAGTGCCCTGGACTTGAAGGCAAGTGCAGCTACCCCGTTGGGAATCTCCTGTTCTGAGTTGTTCAGATGCCCCGCACTGCCCGGTCCCGGATCGCGCCTCATCTTATGAGCTTTCTCAAGGAAATAGGCCGCACTGTCAAAATCGGCGGCAATTTTTACGGCCGTTTCAAAATTCGACAGCCGGGGAATGTCCCATTCGTCATCCGACCCGATCACGTAATCAATGTACGGCATGCCTCCCCAGTTCCGATAAAGCTCAAAGTGGGCAAATGCCCTGACGAAGTGTGCCTGCCCTATCAAGTCCCACTTTTCCTCCTGACTGGCATCCTTCAGCATCCCAATGTTCTCCAAAGCCGTATTGGCAGTCCTGATCACACTGAACATCGGCCCCAACAGGGCATAAAAACCACAATTGTAGGTGAAATGGCGATGCCCCTGATAGGAGCCCATCCTCCCCTGCCTGATGGTCTGCGTATCCTTTAACCGGCCACCATCTGCTTCATCGGTCATACAGGACCAGGGGTAGTCGTTCATCAGGTTCATTTGAAGCGGAAAAGCACACTTGATGTTCCAGTGTCCCGCAGTCCCGTATACATCTTTTCTGGCTCCATCATAAACTGCCTCGAAATAATTCCGGAAGTTCTCCCTCTTGGAAAATACCTCTTCCTTGTTTAATCCCGACTCAGGCGCCTTGTCCAGGTACTCCTCGATACAACCCGGCATTAAGATAAGCAGAACCAAACCTGCAGATATGATATAGGATATGAGTTTTCGTTCCATACTTTCTTGATATTAAGATTAAAAATTCAGTTTCATTCCGAATTTCACGCTTGACATCTGGGGATAAAAACCAGAATAGAAATCTTTCCTTTCGGGATCCCCCTCGATCAAAGGAGTCAAAGTCAACAGATTATTCCCGGTTGTATAAAAATGGATATCACTTACCCCTATGATCTGTTTCAGCACAGGGGATTTGAAGGTATACCCCAAATAGACCTCTTTCAATCGCAGGTAATCGGCTTTACGCCAATACCGGTCTTCGATGAAGGTGGCATATCCCTGAAGCTGGACCGTTCCACCCCAGGCCAGCATCGGATCGGCCCCATTTCCAGACCAGTTGATGGTAGCATGGGTAGCATCCTGATTTGTGGGAGTCCAGTAGTCCAACTGGGATTTGTGTACACGCCAGTTCCCCTGCAGAAACTCGGTCTCATACTGCATGTTGAACTCTACATACTTTCCTGCATTTCCCTGAAACATCAAACTGAAGTCAAACCCGTTGTAACGGAAACCCCCCGATAAAGAATAACTGACCGGTGGATACATAGATCCTTTGATCGGATGCTTATCCAATACCGATATCACACCATCCCCATTATAATCCAGGAAAAGGTAATCACCGACATTGATGTTTCCGATGCTCACGGGAGCCACATTGTTGTGGATATCATCAACGGTGGTATAATATCCCGATCCGGTGAGCTGGATCCCTTCCAACTGGGCCCCGAGAGGCTTGCCCTCGGATTTGGTGTAATCAGGGGCATAGATCAGGTCATCCTTGTAAAGAATCCGGTTTTCATTCAGCCCCAAAATACCCCTGACAAAGTAATTCATTCCATTCTCATGTGTTTTGTTATACTCAGCTTCTATCTCTATGCCATGCTTTTTCAGTTTTCCCAGGTTCAGCTCCTTGAATGAACTGGCGACTAACATGGTCACATTCTGGGGGGTCAGCAGCATCTTCTCCCTTTGCTCATCAAACAAATCGAGGGTAAGTGAAAAGGAGTCGAAGATTCCCAATTCCAACCCGATGTCCCTTTTCCGCGCTTCTTCCCATTGGGCACCAGTATTGGGAAGCAGATCCTCGGTAATATGTCCCCTCAGGTCCCTGATGTATTCACTCACATACAACCAGCGGTTGGTGGCGTAATCGCTTCCCGTAAGCCCATCGGAATAACGGATCTTAAGTTTATTTATCCAGGGGAAAGCGTCCTTAAAAAAACGCTCTTCCGATATGGTCCACCCGACTGCTCCCGAAGGGAACAACCCAAACCGGTTTGAAGGAGAAAAACGTTCCGAACCGGTATAACTTACATTGACCTCTAACAGGTACTTGTGCGCAAAATCATAGGTTGCGCGGCCCACCAGGGCTTCGTTATAAAACGGGAACTGGGTGCCGATGTTTTTCTGCTGGCGGTTCATCAGGGCAAGCCCCGTGATGGAGTGTAATCCGAACGACCTGGCATAATTCAGCGCAAACTCATAATAGAGATCCCTGTAATAATTATCGGAAAGACCTCCTATCTTGAGTCCCAATGGTTCCATTGAGAAAATCTCATTGCTCTGGTTGCTCCGGTACCAGGGGTTTACACCGGGCTTGCCAATGTTCTCATAATTCAACTGGTACTCCGGAAACTGATAAGTAGAATACAGGGTTCTTGCGTTGAAATATGTACTCAGGGAGACCTTTCCCGTCAACGATAATCCTTTGGTGATAAAGTCCAGCTTCTGGTTCAAAATCAGATCAGTAAATAATTTAGACCCGGTATACCGGTTGAATTGCCCGTTGTTCATCTGGGTATAGGGATTTGGGCTGAACTCCCCGAAGTTGAGGACCAGCCTTCTCCCTGTGTCGTCAGGATAATCGGGATCAGGTACTTCCTCCAGAACCCATTCAGGGAAATAAGCAGGATACCTGGCGGGGGATGTCGAGTACAAATATCTCCAGGGTGTGATGCGCTGCTCGTTCTTTACGTCAACATCACCCCCGATATTAAAGGAAAGATTGGTGGTTTTGGTCAGGGTAAAATCAATATTTCCCCTGTAATTAAACCGCTTGTACCAATATCGGGTATCAAGGTATTCCCCATCGGTATATTGGTTGAAATAACTTCCCTGATAGAGATATCCCAAAGAACAGAAATACTTGATAAAATGGGTACCCCCCTGAATGTTGACATTGGCATTCGCAGTGGGTGCAAAGGGCTTACTGATGACCTCAAACCAATTGACATTTGGATATCTCAGCGAATTTAACCGGGACGAGGGTGACTGGTACTCATTGAGGGCATTTTGGGGAATCAACTCGGAAAAAAGAGCAGAATTCATCGTTCCCACGTTCAACAATTGCATGGTAGTATAGGAATCAATATGATCAGGAATTCTGGTGGCTTTTTCCATCCCATATGACGCGGTCATACTCAGCTTGGGTTTACTGAGGATTCCCCTTTTTGTGGTGACAATGATCACTCCATTGGCTCCTTTGGCCCCGAAAACAGCCGTTGCCGAGGCGTCTTTCAGAACAGAAATGGTATTCACCTCATTGGGATCCAAATCCTTGAAATCGCGTTCCACCCCATCGACCAGAACTAGCGGCTCGGATCCATTCCAGCTTGACAATCCCCTGATGATGATTTCCGACTGATCAGCTCCAGGTTCTCCGGTCTGCTGTATGGTCAGTACGCCCGACAATTTTCCTGCGATGGCATTGGTGATTGTCTGATTCCCTGATTTGACCAGGGTCTCATTATTCACCTGGGTGATCGCACCTACCACACTCTCCTTCTTCTGGGTCCCATACCCCACGACCACCACTTCATCCACGCCCACCGTTTCCGAGACCAGGGTCACTTCGACCTGGGATCTTCCTTTAATGTTAATTTCCTGGGATTTCATTCCGATAAAGGAAAATACCAGTGTTTCAGATGCCACTGGACATTCCAGACGAAATGTTCCGTCGGTGCCGGTACTTGTTCCGATGAGGGTATTTTTCACCACAACGGAAACCCCGGGCAACACCCCCCCCCGATCATCTCTGACCAACCCCCTGACCTCCCTGGTCTGTGGCTGCTGCTCAACAGGCTTCACAATCGGCTCAAAGACAGGCTCCTTCGATTTTTTGATGATCACTGTTTTGTGAATGACCTCAAAGGTCAAACCGGTTCCGTCCAGCACTTCCTCCAGGATCTCCTCGGCCGAAGCTTCCTTAATATCTACAGAAAGATGTTTCACCGACGAAATGTCTCCCGACCTATAAAAGAAGTTCAAACCAGTCTCTTTCTTAAGCGCCCAGATGAGTTCCTCCAGGGTTACATCTTCCAGTTTATGAGATGATTTTGAGTTTTGGGAGTAAGTAAGGGTATTGCCAGCTGTTACTTGTAGAATGGAGGCTATTACCAGTATCCATGCAACCTTCATCATAATGATGTACTTAATGAGAACCCTCCCCCATTGAAAGGATTCAACGTTGTTTTTTTTCATACCTTTGCCACGTTAGTGTAACACTACTAATTCTGTAAACCCAGAGTTATCCGCAGAGGATGTTCGCAGCATCCTCTGCTTTTTTTTATTTTTCCCTGAATAGAATAGTTGTTTTATTGATTTCTATTCCAACTGTTTGCGTCGATGCAATGATGTCGAGAATCTGATTGATATTTTCATATCTGTTCAGACTGCCGCTGAAACGTAACTCTTTCACGGAAGGATTCATATAGAAAACTTCTGCTGAATACCACCTGGTCAGGGTGGTCATGATGTCTTCAAGGCGCATGTTGTAAAATATGAGTTCCCCTTTTCTCCATGCCGTATACAAATTGACATCTACCGTACTTACATCAATTTTTCTCTGTGGAATCCGAAATACCGCCTGCTCATTGGGGAAAATTACACGGCTTCCAGCTGCTTTGTCTTTTGACCCAACCTTCAACTTCCCCTCAACAAGTGTGGTGACCACTTCATCGCTGTTTTCATATGCATTCAGATTAAAGGTAGTTCCAAGCACCTCTACGTCCATATCCTTAGTCCTGACAATAAAAGGAACCTCCGATGGGGCCACTTCAAAGTAGGCTTCCCCAATCAGGGTCACTTCCCGAACCTCCGAATTAAAATGTACAGGATAAACGAATTCACTCATGGCATTCAAATACACATGGGTTCCATCGGAAAGCTTCAGATGATACTCCCCACCCCGGGGAATTCTGATGGTGTTGTACATCTCCGATTTTTTCTTCTTCAAATCGTCAGAAGAATAACTTAACCATCCTTCTTCCTTGAGGATTTCTGTTCCGTCCTTTTCATGCAATACCAGTTGATCAGGCGAATCGAGAGATATCTCCTTCCCATCATTCAACAAAAGGATGGCCTTACTTTCACCAGGCTTAATCTCAGTGGTTACTCCTGCAATGCCGGCTTCATCCGGAATTCCGGAATAGTAAAAATATATCCCGCCAGCCACGAGCAAGGGTAAAATGAACATGGCTGCATACTTCATCAGACGAAGCCGAAGACTTCTGCGTTTCTCATTTCTTACCTCAGAAATTACACGCTCCCATCCCCCTTGAATATCCAACCGCTCCCTCCTATCCTTCCAGTCCTGAAAATTGCCTGAATGAGCCAACCTTTCATATAACAACCGGTTTTCATTTCTTTCATTCATCCAGTCTTCCAGTTCTTTCTTTTCTCCATCGGTCAAACCATCTCCGATATCTCCCAGGATCAGACCCGCAATTTTCTTATATTTCGATATATTGTCCATTCAGGATTTTTAAACCCTATTTTCCCTATAAGCACATGAAAAAGGAAAACGGGTGACAACGATCACCTTTTTTTTTGTAAAAAAAGTCAGGTATGGCCAGATAAAGATGCTATAGACTAAGGCGAATAGATTTCATGTGCTTCGCATATAAAAACAATATCATCATATGTTCGCCCAACTCCATCCGGATACTTTTAAATGCTCGCTGCTTTATGGTTTTGACAGTATTAATGGTCACGCCCAATTTTTCAGCTATTTCGCAGTTTTTCAGGCCATCAAGAGTAAGCTCCATGACCACTTTCCCCTGTGGTGACAAGATTTGTATGGCCTTATAAATGCAGTCGTAGATTTCTTCTTCTAAAATCGAGTCTCTGTAAAATATCTCAGAATTTAATGCCGAAAGAGACATGGGATCCATTCCCCGTTTGTCCCGTAGATAATTCAGACAATGATTCTTGACATATTTATAAAGGTAAATTTTACCTGATGGAATGGAATAAATGTCTTCTTTTTTGTTCCAGAAATAAACAAATGCATCTTGAACAATATCTTTGGAGGCGTCTTCATCATGTAAAAATTTCTCAGCGAACCCAATCAGCAAAGGATAGAAACTCTCAAAAAACCTTTTGAAAGCTTTTTCGTCACCTCTGCGGATTTGTTCTATTGACAATATTTCAGGTTCCATTCAGTACACACATCCTGATTTAATTTTACCTCCAGAAAAGCAAAAAATTCAAAAATACCTGATTTTTTTCATGTACAAGACTATTTAAAGCATTTTCATCCCGACATTTGAAATATGATTGAAGAGATAGACAATTATTACAACAGAAATTTATTTTCGTCAATATACTGAAAAAAATTATGATAAGAACCATCCATGCCTAATTTCTGAAAAAGTGATGTATAATTACAATTCAATTCTACATGAATTTGGATGAGTTATTTGAACTGTAAAAGACTGAAGCCATGATAAAACGATTCTTCCTCTTCGCAATGATGGCCCTCATGGGATGCCTTCTATCCTGCCAGCCCGGTTCACGGGAAGCCCGAAGCGACCGGAACACCCCAATGACCGCCCTCTGGCCCGACGGAACGGAGATTGCACCCTGGTTCAGCGATACGGCCGCGGTGGATCCTACCCTGAAGCTTCCGCAGTTCAGCATCACCTCCTTCGGGGCCATTGGCGACAGTGCCACCCTGAATACCAGTGTTATCCAGGCGACCATTGACTCTGCGGCTGCAGCCGGAGGGGGCGTCGTGGTGGTTCCACAGGGACGCTTCCGCACCGGAGCCCTCTTCTTTAAGCCGGGCGTGCACCTCCACCTCCTCGAAGGGGCAGTCCTCCTGGGGTCCGACCACATCGCCGACTTTCCCCTGATGCCCTCCCGCATGGAAGGGCGCTCCATCGACTACTTCCCGGCGGTGGTCAACGCCTACCACTGTGACGGTTTCTCCATCACCGGCCGCGGTACCATCGACGGCAATGGCCGCCGCTACTGGGAAGCTTTCTGGCAACGGCGCAAGGAAAATCCCCAATGCACCAACCTCGAGGTCTCCCGCCCACGCCTGATCTTCATCCAGCACAGCGACTCAGTCGTCATCCGCGATGTACGCCTCCAAAATGCGGGATTCTGGACCACCCACCTCTACAAATGCCACTACGCAAAGCTCATCAACCTCCACATCTTCTCGCCCGTGGAACCCGTCAAGGCCCCCAGCACCGACGCCATCGACCTCGACGCCTGCACCCATATCCTGGTCGACCGCTGCTATATGGAGGTCAACGACGATGCCATCGCCCTCAAGGGGGGCAAAGGCCCTTACGCCGATGCCGACTCCACCAACGGCCCGAATATGAACATTCTGATCCGCAACTGCTCCTTCGGCTTCTGCCACTCTGCGGTCACCTGCGGAAGCGAAGCCATCCACAACCGGAACATCCTGGTGCAGGACTGCAAGGTAAACGGCCCTTCAAGGGTACTCTGGCTTAAGATGCGCCCCGATACCCCCCAGCTTTACGAATACATCACCGTCGAGGGGATCACCGGCACCGCCGACCGCCTGGTCTACGCCAAACCCTGGACCCAATTCTTCGACCTCCAGGGCCGCACCTCCCCTCCCCCCTCCGTTTCCGACCACATCACCTTCCGGAACATCACCCTGACCTGCAAGATCTTCGCCGACATCGAACGATCGCAATACGACAGCCTACGGAATTTCACCTTTGAGAACCTTGCCATCACCGCCGAAAAACCCGACCTCAACCAAAGCCTCTTCGACGGCCTCTCCCTGACCAACGTCGTGGTCAACGGCGACACCCTCACCACACAAAAACAACTTCACCCTTGATTTTCAGATAATAAACTCCCCTGGCGCAACCGGTTAAATCCACCGGAGCCCCGGAGGATTTCGGGTTCCAGACCACTGGGGATTGATATCGTATCTGACTCACGAGGATTATTGATCTGCCGTAGAAAGTAACTTCTCCAACAGTGACAGGCGGCGCTCTGTCATGCTTTGCAGGGCTGCCATGTCAGCCTTTAAGCGGCTGTTCTCCGACTGCAGGGCTTCGATCAGAGCCTGCTGCGCCTTGATAGCTTCCACCAGCACGGCCGACACTTCGGCATAGTTCACCCCCAAATAGCCATCGGTGGGATTGGTGAAGACCAGTTCGGGAATGACCTGCTCCATTTCCTGGGCAATGAATCCGATGCGGGTTCCGTCACCGGGCTGCTCCTTCCAGGTGAAGGTGACCCCCCTCAGCCGCATGATCTTTTCCAATCCGCCCTGTAAGGTGCGCACATTCTCCTTCAGCCGGAGGTCGGAGGTGGCCGTGGTCAGCGTTCCATCGGCCATGCGGTTAACCGGTCCGGAATACGCCCCTGACCCGATCGACCTGATGCGGGCATTCCCGTCCACGTCAAGCTTCTGCACCGGATCGATGGTGCCTACCCCCAGCATGCCCCCCTTCAAGGCTACGTTTCCGCCGTTGTAAAGATAGAGGTGCCCCTCGGTGCTGCTGAATCCTATCGAACCCCGGAAACCCGATCCATCGCGGAATTCGATCTGCGAATGGTCAGTCGATTCCATGCGCATTCTCACCGATCCCGAAGGATTCTTCAGATGGAGCTTCTCCGCCGGCGTGTCGGTCCCCAGGCCTGTGTTTCCGCTCTTGAGAATCGTCAGGGCATTGCTGCGCGCTGCCGATGATACGCCGTTCCCTACCGTGAAGAGGCGGTCGGAGGCGACCAGGTCCACCGCTGATGACGGGGTATAAAGGGTGTTGTACAGGCCAAAGGCCGTTTCACCGTAGGAGGGGGCACGGGTGTCTTCACCCATGGAAAAGGAGACGCTGCCCGTTGCAAAGGTATAATCTCCGAGGGCGACGGCGGCCTCCCCGGAGGCGGTGGTCGACCGCCCGGCCGAAAGGGCATACTTGCCCGAAGCGGTGGTTGTGTTACCGAAAGCGACGGCATACTCTTCCGAGGCCACGGTCTGACTTCCGGCAGCAAAAGTATAGGAACGGGAAGCCTGGGTGAAGTACCCTACGGCCATGGCGTTGTTCCCTCCCGCTTCGGCACTGGTTCCCACGGCTGCCGACGCTTCTCCTGCCGCCTTGGCCCCGCTTCCCGAGGCAAAAGAGGCCACTCCTGAAGCAATAGGGTTAAGGCCCATGGCGACGCTGTAATTCCCGATGCTCCCCTGGTCCCAGGAGGTCTCCAGGGCTGTCCCCGCCCTGAAGGCGGACTTGCCAGGATACCACATCAGCCGGGTACCGGCACCACTGGCGGGCGGGGCCCCGGGTGTCGTCTCGCTGAATTCTCCCGCAAAGAGCACATTTCCCCTCCTGGTGGCGGTTCCCTGCACATGCAGCAAAGCTGCAGGCGCTTCGGTCCCCAGGCCTGTGTTTCCGTTCTTGAGCATGGTCAGGGCATTGGAACGCAGCGTGTCACCCGATTCGAAACTTCCGTTGCCGATGACAAAAAGCCGGTCGGCATCGTTCCTGGTGTTGGAGGACCCCGGGGTGTAGAGGGTATTGAAAATTCCGGCGACCATCTCTCCATAGGAGGGGGCTACCGTCCCTATGCCCATGGAGACCGCACCCAGCCCCGTCGCCCGGGGACCGTAACCCAGGGCTACCGAGATTCCACCGGTCGCCTCGGCCCTGGTCCCCACAGCCAGCGAGGTCTGTCCGGCCGACAAAGCATTTAACCCCATCGCCACAGACCCTACGCCCTGGCTCACGCTGTGCATCCCCATGGCCACGGAATTCAGACCCTTGCTCACATTGGAGAGCCCGACGGCAAAAGCATGGCTCTCCCTGGCCTCATTGTAGGAGCCCATCGCGACAGAACCAAACCCCAGGGCTTTGTTGCCATAACCGGTGGCAACCGAATAATTCCCTATGCTGTCCTTATCCCACTCCTTTTCCGCCACTCTTCCTGCCCTGAAGGCCGCCTTGTCGGGATACCACATCAGCCGCGTGCCGGCACCGCTCGCAGGAGGATTCCCCGGGGTATCCTTTTGTAAACCTTCGGCAAGGAGATTGCCGCCACCGGTCGCGGTCCCCTTCAGATGCAGCAATCCCAAGGGTGTACTGGTGCCTATACCCACATTGCCGGTCAACCGGTAAACATTGCTCCCCGACATTGACCAGTCCCCATCATCGGCCGACAGTACATTCCCGGCGTACAGGGCATAGGGTACGCTCAACAGCTCACTCACGCTGATCTCCTCATAATCGGTGCCGCCTGCGGGATCCATGTCGACTTTAATAAAAAGAGGGTCTGCTCCCCACTTGATATTCCTGAAATCGCCCAGGCCTACCGTACCCCTGCCAATCATCAGCTCCACCATACCGTAGGAATTGGTATATAGCCCTGAATGGGTCTCTCCATACACATCGGTTCCAAAGGCACCCCCACTCCGGATGGTGATGCGGAAACTCACACTTTGCCGGGCAAGCACATTTCCTGACTTGTCACGGGCTACGGCCTGGTACCTGAATGCCTGAGGAGCCTGGGCCATCACGCCATACCCCAGAAACAAGAGGATGATGAATAAGATTGTCCGCTTCATAGGTTTTCGTTTTTATAGGTTTTTATTCATTCCGGAATCCTGACCTGCGGGTCGGTTTTGCCATAAGACGGAAACACAGTTAACACCCCGGGGGTGGATACGTTGATCTTATATCCTTCCCCCGGAAGGCAATCTCCGATGTGGTTCACCCATCCACCGAAGAGCCCCCGGTCTTCCACAGTGTAACCCCTTTCATCCTGCATCTTGATCAGCGTACCCAGCTCCACCAGGGGCTTTACCAGCATGAAGGCATCAACGGGACCATCGATGGGAAAACCTATGGTGTTCCAGCCCTGGGAGAGCGGAATATCCAGAGGCAGGGCCGATCTCCCCCCCCTGACCTCCAAATGGCCTGCGCGGTTCATTCTGACCTTATACCCCTCGGTGAAAGACAGATCGCCGATGCCATTCTTCCACCCTCCCAGGTTTCCCAGATCCTCAAGGGTGTTCCCCGCTTCGTCCTGCACCTTGATCAGGGAGTAATCCCCGATCAGAGGCGAAAACAAGAGTTTCAGATCCCCATCGACCGGCCTCACCCACGAGGAGAAGATATTCCAGCCGGCATCAAAGTCCAGCTGCAGACTTTCGATGGCAAAGACGGGGAAATTCTGGAGGAATCCCTGCACCAGGTCAAAACTCTTCATCTCGCCCGTGGCGGTGACCAGCTCCCCAAGGGTCCATGACACATCGACCGTCACACCTTCCCCGAAGTTTCCCGATGTGGAAATCAGCTGCTGGGACCAGGCAGCCTGCGCGAACACAAACATCATAAACCCCGGTATCCCTATCGACAATAATGGTCTCATCTGCTTAAAATAATAAGTGGTAATGGTTCAATCCGTGAAACAGAGGTCAGTTGGTTTTGGAAATAAATACCAGCACATTTGGTTAGATTAGCCGTTCAATAATGTACGGCTATTTTTTTTAATTCCAACATAATGAATGGCATTTTTAATGCCATTTGCATAAATTATGCGAACCGGCACATCATCGCCGGAATACCCGGGCTCGAGCAAAGCCTCTTCGACGGCCTCTCCCTGACCAACGTCGTGGTCAATGGCGACACCCTCACCATACGAAGGAATAAGGAAGATCAGAAGATCAGAAGATCAGAATAATGCTCTTTATGAGAAGATCTTATAGATTATATCAAAATATTGAGTATATTTACTTAGTTTGTTGAGTAATTTGTTACAGGATGTTTGAAAGAGTTCATAAAAGACTCTTAATGAATAGAATAAAGGATGAATCCCGCAAGTTCATTCAGGTGATTTATGGCCCCAGGCAGGTGGGAAAAACCACGATGGTCACGCAATTCCTGAAGGATTATCCCTTCCCCTGGCACTACGCCTCAGCCGATCAAATCATTTCTGACCGAAACGCATGGATAGCTGTCCAATGGGAAAGCGCCCGGCTAAAAATAAACCTGGAAAAGGCTGAGGAGGGATTGCTGGTGCTCGACGAGGTACAAAAGCTGGAAAACTGGAGCGAAAGTGTAAAGAAAGAGTGGGATGACGATACATTTCGGGGAGTGCCCCTCAAAGTTATTATTCTGGGATCGAGCCGACTGCTGATTCAGAAAGGATTAACAGAATCTCTTGCCGGAAGGTTCGAAACCATCTTCATGGAACACTGGTCCTTTACCGAAATGCAAGAGGTCTACGACTTTGATCTCAGCGATTTTATCTGGTTCGGAGGGTACCCCGGTGCTGCACAACTTATCGGCAACGAAGAACGATGGAAACAGTATGTCCATGATTCTCTCATTGAGACAACCATATCGCGTGATGTTCTCATGCTTACCCGGGTAGATAAACCTTCCCTTTTAAGGAACCTTTTTGAAATTGGATGCCAGTACTCTGCACAGATTCTCTCATTCACCAAAATTATGGGGCAGCTCCAGGATGCCGGAAATCCCACTACCCTGGCACACTACCTCCACCTTCTCGATACAGCAGGTTTGTTGGGAGGACTGGAAAAATTCTCGCCTTCAGAAATCCGCCGGCGCGCCGCCAGTCCGAAATTCCAGGTCCACAATACGGCCTTGATGTCAGCCCTCTCGGGTTATACCAGGAATGAAATCAGAACCAACCCGGAAAAATGGGGAAGATGGGTGGAATCAGCAGTCGGCGCCCATTTGCTGAACCATTCCCGTTCAGGGAGATACAAACTCAGTTATTGGCGCGAAAGAAATGACGAAATTGATTTTGTCCTGTCACGAAATGAGGAAGCTATTGGAATTGAAGTAAAAAGCAGTTTTGGCACTGGTTCAGGCGGGACCGATGCCTTCCGCACCAAATTTTCCCCGAAAAGGGTTATCCTCGTGGGAAAAAGTGGAATCCCTGTCGACACCTTATTGAAAACCAACCCCCAGGACTTGTTCTGAAACTCATTGGAATCCCCGTTCTAAATAGGGCAATCATTCCTGAAAGTCCGTGTCTATCGGCGACTCCCCCACCACACAAAGGATGTTACTGCAGTACGATTTTCTTTACCTGGGTCTCAACTTCACCCTTGATTTTCAGATAATAAACTCCCCTGGAGCAACCGGTTAAATCCACCTCGACCGTTCTTTCCTCCATAAGTTCCTCCCTGAGGAGCTGTCCCGCTCCATTCAGAACCTGCAAGGTGACCCCCTGAAGCGTTGCACCGGTTGTGGTAAGGTAAAACTTACCTGTCGTGGGATTCGGGTAGAGGGTGAACTTTTCCGCTCCCTCCTTTTCGATCCGTCCTGATCCGGTGACGCCGTATTTCGCCATACTGGCGAAGGTACTCTCGTGCTTCACGAAGGTCGCGGAGCCCCGGAGGATTTCGGGTTCCAGAAGGAACTCACGGTTTTCGTGGGCTTTCCACAGCCTGAGGGTAAAGGGATGCCCCTCTGTGAACCCCTCTCCGGGAACCCCGTCGTTGGCCGAAATGGCCATACTCAGCGTTTGAAGGCCCCCCGGCTGCACCTGCCATGCATGCCCCGGACTTTCCGGAGATCCGCCTCCGGTTCCTTCAACCCCTTCTGCGATTCCGGCTAAAAACCCATTGGGAATGTGAACCGCACCCACACACTGCCCTCCGTCGAAGACGCCTACCTCATCGCCTGGCGCCAGCATCCCTTCCGGAAGGGCCACCAGATGGATGTTCATATGGTCGGTACCATTCCCTCTGACCTTCGTGGTGAAATGAACCGTGGGCAGCGGTGCCGGCACCACAGGCCCGCCCTTGGTGTAGGCCTCCTGAATGGTCAGTACTTCATCTGCGTTTACCTTGACCTTGAACCCCTCTCCCGGCCCAAAAGTGCCAATGTTGTTTACCCAGCTCCCGAAGGGCGACAAATCCTCGATGGATCGACCCTGTTCATCCTGCACTTTCACCAGTGTTTTCCGGTCTATGAGCTGCTGCACCACCTTCAGTCCATCAACTGCTGAGACGCCAGGGAAACCGATGATATTCCACCCTGCGGTCAGGGGAATCTCAAAGGGCAGGGGAACCGGCCTCCCAGTGAAAGTGGGGTTGCAGTTGCCCGTGACCTTGATTTTGTAGCCCTCTCCGGCGGAAAGATCGCCGATCATGTTGGTCCATCCGCCGAGGGTCCCCAGATCCTCGATGGATCGACCCTGTTCATCCTGTACCTTGACCAGCTGGCCCGACAGAATAAGAGGCTCGAGTAATTCCATGAGATCGGCCGGATTGGGAAGGGTGTTGGTGGAGAAGAGATTCCAGCCGGCGATCAGGGGTACCGCTTGGGTGATCTCCTGGTAGCCCGTGAGTTCCACCACGGCAGTGGCCGATGGCTCATACAGTCCGCTTGTCGACCATTGGGGATTGGTGTCGTAATAAAGGGCTCCAGGTCGACTCCATCAAGGGTAGCCCTGACAACATTGATGTTCATGTGGTCAAGTCCGTTGCCTGTCCACACCGGAATGAAATGGCGCTCCCCGGTAAGGTTCCTGACGGTAACTGTCACCGCGTCGGGGGCCGAGGTCTGCTGACCGTCGCTAACCACCAGGGTGAAGGTGTAGGGGGTGTCCTGGGTGACCATGGGCGCCGCAAAGGTAGGCATGGCGGAATGGGAATCTGAGAGGACGAGGCCAGCGGGGGCGGTCCAGGTGTAAGTCAGGGTTCCCCCACCAGGGGCGGAGGAGGCGCTTCCGTTGAGGTGGACCAGCGTCCCCTCATCGGCCTCCTGGTCCGGACCGGCATCGGCTACCGGTGGGTACTCCTACCTCCCAGGTTCCGGCAGTCACCGTCCAGTCCGACCAATTCCCGTCTTCCCAGTCCTCATTCCAGAGGATCGCCTGGGCTTCCGCAGGAAAAGTCATTGCACAAAAAAGAAAAAACGTCAACATAGGGATGAGCATTCCCCTTTTCCGGAGTTCAGATAAAGCAATCCGTTTCATAGGTGTGAGTTATTATGTTTGAATGAGTTACCTTTATAGACTCTTATGCACCGGGATAGTCCCGCCTGGTGATCCCTTTAGAATCAGACCATTTAAGTTACGGAATTTTCAGAGAATGCGCACCAACCCACAGATAAACCAACAGGCACACCGTTTCAACTCACCAATAGGCCCGTCAAACTCACAAAACAACTTCAAAGGATCGGTCGATCATTATATGGCGACACTCTCACCACACAGAAAAATGAGGACGATTAGAATAAAAATGATATATTTGTATTATCGCAATGACCATTACAGTAACATGGGTTGCAATAATCAAATTTCACAACTATGCAATTCTATGACAGAGAAAAGGAACTTGAACTAATCCACCAGGCAAAAAAGCAGTCCCTGGATCATGCACAAATGATGGTGGTGGTCGGACGCCGACGTACAGGAAAAACTACGCTTCTGAAAAAAGCCATCGAAAAGGAAGATGATGCCATCTACTATTTTATTGCCCGGAAAAATGAAGTCCTGATTTGTGAAGAGTTCACCCAGGAAATAGAAAGAATATTACATGTCCGGATCTTTGGCACAGTCATTCGCTTCAGGGATTTGTTCCAATACCTGATGGAATTGTCCGAAACCAGAAGTTTTACACTGGTTTTAGATGAATTCCAACAGTTCTATTCCATAAATCCCTCCATTTACAGCGAATTACAGAATATCTGGGACAGTTTCAAGGAGAAAAGTAAAATAAACCTGATTCTTTGCGGATCGGTTTATTCCCTAATGAGAAAGATTTTCGAAAACTCCAAAGAACCGCTTTTTGCCCGAGCCACCGGTCGCATTCACGTCAAGCCTTTCCGGGTTAACACACTAAAAGAAATCCTTTCGGATTACTTTCCGGAATATGGCAAGGAAGATTTGCTTGCCTTTTATGCCATAACGGGTGGAATAGCCAAATATGTAGAATTGCTGGTGAACAGGAAAGCTTTTACCCTGGAGAAAATAATGGATGAGATCTTCAGCGAGAATTCACTTTTTCTGGAAGAAGGCCGTAATGTTTTAATTGAAGAATTCGGAAAGGATTACGCCACCTACTTCTCGATTCTGTCACTTCTGGCCTCCTCAAAAACTTCCCGTTCCGATATAGAATCCACACTTGGGTTCAGTACCGGGGGTTTTCTGGAACGATTGGAGAAAGATTTTAACCTGATCCGGAAAGTGCGTCCCATCTTCTCCCGGGCGGATGGGAGAAATGTGAAATACACCATTGTGGACAACTTTCTGAATTTCTGGTTCCGCTTCATCTTCAAATACCAGAGTGCGGTCGAAATAGGGAATTTCGACTATGTACGAAGCATCGTCATGCGTGATTACCCCACCTATAGCGGTAAAATCCTGGAACGTTACTTCTCGGAAGAATTCGCAATCAAACAAAGCTTTTCGGCAATAGGGTCCTGGTGGGAAAAGGGAAATAATAATGAAATTGACATTGTTGCAGTAAACGATCAGGACAAGAAAGTTTTGTTTGCTGAAGTCAAGCGCAACAAGAAAAATATCAGCATCAGATTACTTCGGGAAAAATCCGCCAATGTGATGAATCATTTGCCCGGGTACACTGCTGATTTCGTCGCCTTATCACTCGACGATATGTAATCTGTCAAACAATTTCCCCAAGTTCCCAGGGACGCAGATGAACAATCCCCTCATAGTTGGTGAACTTCACAAGCCAAAATTTTTATAATTTTGACTGTGGTCCCCCAAATGAATCATAAAAGTTCTGTATCATGGCAAAACGATTTTTCCTTTTCGCAATGATGGTGCTCGCGGGATGCTTCTTGTCCTGCCAGTCCGGTTCACGGGAAACCAGAAGCGGCCAGAATACCCCAATGACCGCCCTCTGGCCCGACGGAACGGAGATTGCACCCTGGTTCAGCGATACGGCCGCGGTGGATCCTACCCTGAAGCTTCCGCAGTTCAGCATCACCTCCTTCGGGGCCATCGGCGACAGTGCCACCCTGAATACCGTGGTCATCCAGTCCGCCATCGACTCAGCAGCGTCAGCCGGAGGGGGCGTCGTGGTGGTCCCGCAGGGACGCTTCCGCACCGGAGCCCTCTTCTTTAAGCCGGGCGTGCACCTCCACCTCCTCGAAGGGGCCGTCCTGTTGGGTTCCGACCACATCGCCGACTTTCCCCTGATGCCCTCCCGCATGGAAGGGCGCTCCATCGACTACTTCCCGGCGGTGGTCAACGCCTACCACTGTGACGGTTTCTCCATCTCCGGCCGCGGTACCATCGACGGCAACGGCCGCCGCTACTGGGAAGCCTTCTGGCAACGGCGCAAGGAAAATCCCCAATGTACCAACCTCGAGGTCTCCCGCCCACGCCTGATCTTCATCCAGCACAGCGACTCAGTCGTCATCCGCGATGTACGCCTTCAGAATGCAGGCTTCTGGACCACCCACCTCTACAAATGCCACTACGCAAAGCTCATCAACCTCCACATCTTCTCGCCCGTGGAACCCGTGAAGGCCCCCAGCACCGACGCCATCGACCTCGACGCCTGCACCCACATTCTGGTCGACCGCTGCTATATGGAGGTCAACGACGACGCCATCGCCCTCAAGGGGGGCAAAGGCCCTTATGCCGATGCCGACTCCACCAACGGCCCGAATATGAACATTCTGATCCGCAACTGCTCCTTCGGCTTCTGCCACTCTGCGGTCACCTGCGGAAGCGAAGCCATCCACAACCGGAACATCCTGGTGCAGGAGTGTAAGGTAAACGGTCCTTCGAGGGTACTCTGGCTTAAGATGCGCCCCGATACCCCCCAGCTTTACGAATACATCACCGTCGAGGGGATCACCGGCACCGCCGACCGCCTGGTCTACGCCAAACCCTGGACCCAGTTCTTCGACCTCCAGGGCCGTACCTCCCCTCCCCCTTCGGTCTCCAACCATATCTCCTTCCGGAATATTGAGCTCTCCTGTAAAATCTTCGCCGACATCGAACGATCACCCTACGACAGCCTACGGAATTTCACCTTTGAAAACCTCGCCATCACCGCCGAAAAACCACTCCTCGACCAAAGCCTCTTCGACGGCCTCTCCCTGACCAGTGTAGTGGTCAACGGCGACACCCTGACCTCACAAAAACAACTTCAAAGGATCGGTCGATAAAAACTCTTCTACCGGTATTCCATGAGTGCCCACCGTAAAGAGCTGGTCAGGATGGTAGGTTTCATCAAATAAGACCATCCCCTTGCCAGTTTCAACCTGGGCTCACACATCCTCCTCTTAAGTTCCTGCAAATAAGATCGCTCGAACATGCTGAAATATTTATTTAGGTAAGGATAATAATTTATTTAAGCAGTTTTAGATATTGCTCAAAATTTGTAATATTTACTTAAGATATGGAGTAATTTGGAACAGGATGTTTTTGACTACACCCAGCTCATGTCCGTCCTTCAGGATTACAAAATGCCATTGAGGTTCCGGAGAGGTTGACCCCACACTGCTGAATTCTCCGTATAGTAATCCGAATAACCAGAGGACTCTCCCGCTTTGCGGGACAGGTTGTGTAACTTTTTTATTTTCCCAACGAAGCCAATGAAATTACATTTACACCGTCGGCCCGGGTGAAACTCATTCCTGTTCCAGTTATAATATTCAGGGATGCCGGTTTTCTATACTTGTTTTTATCAATCAATCCGGAAAATTTCAACAGTTTTTTTGCTGCTTCATCGAACATGCCTATTCCGAGTTTAACTTCAAATGCAGCCCATGCCCCACCACTTTGTTGTATGATGGCATCAACTTCCAAACCTGTCGAGTCACGGTAATGAAAAATTTCAGCGTCATTCGCCCGGGCATACATTTTAAGATCATGATATACCAGCGATTCGAATAAAAATCCGCAATATTTCAAATCGCTCATCAAACTTTGTTTGTCTAGCTTCAGTGCAGCAATGGCAAGCGAAACATCACAAAAATGTCTCTTGGGTGATTTACGCAACGAGGCGGACGAACGTATGTGTGTGTTAAACGCAGGTTGTTCTTCAAATATCATCAATTGCGACAAGGCATTCAGATAATCAATGATGGTAGGGCGCGATAAATCGCTGTTTTCAGATGCTTTGATATCTTTTTCAAGGGTAGTATTGTCAACCAATGTGGCAATGTTACGAGCAATTGACCGAAGCAATGAACGCACCTTCTGAGGATCGCGTTTCACATTTGAAACGCGGCTCATATCTGCTTCTGCCAGCAAATCAACATAACTTCTGTTTACCAGAATCGCCTCATGTAGTGATGCATTCATCAACGCAGGCCAACCTCCTTTCATCATTCTTTCAATAATCAATTCAAGGGTTAGTTTATTGTCAGAATACACAATAGCTTCCCCTTGCAATACTGCCTGGAGGCTTACCATGCCTGATGAATAACCCATTTCCTGCCATGCCATTGTCTGCATTTCAACAATGGTAAATCTTCCGGCACCACTATGCAATTTTATTTCTTCTTCCGGATTTGCAGAACCGGTCAATATAAACTGAGCTTTCTTTTTCCGGTCATCCACTTTGTGTCGCACATAATTCCACAACTTTGGTTGTTCCTGCCACTCATCTATTAACCGGGGTGTTTTCCCTTCCAGTAAAATTTCTGGATTAATGCTCATTACGATAGGCACCTGTTCATCGCGGTCAACCTGCAGTATGCTTTCGGCAAATTGCTTGGCAGTTTCAGTTTTCCCGCACGATTTCGGACCTTTAATCAGCAAGGCCCCGGCGGCTTGCAACTTTTGCTTTATCTCATCTTCTACGATTCTGGTAATGTACTTCATATATAATTCATTATCAGAACAAAGATAGAATATATTATTATCTTTTTACATTTTGAGTGTATTTTGTTTTACACATTATGTGTATTTTACTTTACATTTTGAGTGTATTTTGTTTTACACTTCAAAGGAAAAAGATAAAAATACGCTATCTGTCGCTCACCTGTCAGCCATCGGGTGATTATCTTTGATATGGGTATGGATACGGCAATTCCGATGCAGGAACCACAAACGCCGGACTCACCAGCCGTGAATCGACCGTAGGAGCATAATCACCCGACAGGTTCGTCCCGGCACACTGCGTGCCCTCATGCGCTGCCATGGGCCCGCTCGTGGGAACACCCACCTCCCAGGTTCCGGAGGTCACCGTCCAGTCCGACCAATTCCCGTCCTCCCAAGCCTCGTTCCAGAGGATCGCCCGGTGATCCCAATAAAACCAGACCCTATAAGTTACGGAATTTTCAGAGAAGGCGCACCAACCAACAGAGAAACCTTTTCAACTCACCAACAGGCCTGTCAGACCAACAAAGAAGATTGATATTTCAATTACTTTCAACTGCTTCAGGAACTGATCAGTTAAACCATATGGTGATGAAACGACGACACCTTCCCCGCACAAAGGAATGAGGAAGATCAGAAGGTCAGAAGATCAGAATATTCTTAAAATTTAAATGATAACAGGATAGAAATCCAAAACGTTTTTTATATTTGCATAGTATGTCCAATAAAAATAGACATACATTGCAAAATGATGACCGCTATTGAAAAAATACGATCTGAAATTGACCGTGATGTTTTTGACTACACCCAACTCATGTCCGTCCTGCAGGATTACAAAAAGCCAAGAGATACCGTAACCCGGCTTATTGAACAGCGAAAAATTATCAGGATTAAAAAAGGGTTATACATTTTCGGGGAATTATGGAAAAGAAGCAACTACTCACTAGAATCACTTGCCGGATTGATACATGGTCCGTCGGCCATCAGTCTTGATTACGCCTTGTCGTGGTTCGGACTGATTCCGGAACGGGTGTACGTGGTTACTTCCATCTCCACCAGCCGAAGCCGGAAATTTACCACCCCCATTGGCGATTTTTCTTACCGGCAACTTTCTCATGAAAGATTCTCCGTTGGGCTGGAGCTTCGAAAAAACAACAGCGGCAACTGGTTTATGGCGGAACCTTTGAAGGCCCTGGCAGATAAAGTATGGTGTGATCCCCGCTGCAGGCCGGGAAAATCTTCCTATTTCAAGGATTACCTTTTTTATGACCTAAGAATGGATGAACTGCAACTGAAATCATTCATCAGCGAAACTTCAGTATATAAAATCACCAATGCTTACCAATCCCAAAAGATTAATTACCTTTTTGATTTTCTCCTCACCGAAAATTCCTGAACCATGGAAAAATGGATGAAAAGCCTTCTACCTGATCCGCTGCCTGACACCTCTGCAGGGATGGTCAATGCCTTGCGGGAAATCATCCAGTCTCTGGCACTTCAAGGTCTCTGGAGAGCAAAGTTTTTTGAACATGCTGCATTTTATGGTGGAACGGCCCTCCGGCTTTTATACGGACTAGACAGGTTTTCAGAAGACTGTGACTTTTCCCTGCTTACCCCTGATGCTGAATTCAGTTTTGAAACCTATGGCTCAGCTTTATTAAATGAATTGCATTCCTTTGGTCTGGATGCCTCCTTTCAAACAAAAGAAAAGAGCACAAACACGGCCATCGAATCTGCCTTTCTGAGAACAAACACCCTTCATACGATGATGATCATTGAGGTTCCGGAGAGGTTAACGGGAGGCATTCACCCCCAGGCTCTGCTTAAAGTAAAACTGGAAATTGATAAAACTCCCCCCTCAGGCTTCGAAACAGAAATGAAATATGTGTACACTCCGCTCCAATTTGCCGTACGCTCCTACACCCTTCCTTCTTTGTTTGCAGGAAAGATCCATGCCTTATTATTCAGAAAATGGAAGAACAGGGTGAAGGGAAGGGATTGGTACGACTTTGCATGGTACGCATCCCGTTACCCACTTCTAAACCTCAGCCATCTGGAAACCAGAATGCGCAATTCAGGAGATTATTCATTCCAGAATCCTTTAAGCAAAAGCTTGCTCATGGAACTGCTGGTCGATGCCATAGACAAACTGAACATCAACCAGGCTAGAGAAGAAGTTACTCCATTTGTGAATAATCCCACTCTCCTAAACCTCTGGAGTAAAGATTATTTCATCGCTGCCGCACAAAGAATAACCACATAGAATGTCCTCTGATTTGAACCAGGCTCAGGTCCAATTCTCACCCGCTTACTCGTAAACAGCGACTCCCTCACCTCACAAAAACAACTTCAAAGGATCGGTCGATAAAAACTCTTCTACCGGTATTCCATGAGTGCCCACCGTAAAAAGCTGGTCAGGATGGTAGGTTTCATCAAATAAGACCATCCCCTTGTTCTGACTATCTTTTCCACTTTTTACTTCGATTCCTGTAAGTTTCCCGTTTAACTCAATAACATAATCCAGTTCGTTGTAACTGTCATTCCAATAATAGAGATGGAACCTCTTTTCGATAGATGCATTCAGCAGATGTGCTCCTACAGCCGATTCAACCATGTGGCCCCATGCCTTATGGTCGGCCATGATCCCGGGGAAGTGAAGGTTGGACTGTGCACTGATCAGGGCATTGTTGAAAACCTGAAATTTCGGCTTGGAAGAACGCTTGCGTATGATATTCCCTGAATACTTCTCTAAACCGGTCAATAATCCAGCACCTTCCAACAAAACGAGATAATTGGCTAATGTGGTAAGATTTCCCCTTTCCTGTAACTCCCCCTGTATTTTGTTCAAAGAAACGATATGGGATGAATAGGAACACCCAATTTCAAATACCCTTTTCAAAAGTGCAGGTTTATCCACCCGTTTTAGCATCAGTATATCCCGCGATAGGGTAGTCTCTATCAGCGAATCCTTAATATAGGCTTTCCATCTCTGCTCATCATCCATGAGCCTGACGGATCCCGGATATCCCCCATACCAGATGTATTGATCCACGGTCATGCCAAATGCTTCCTTCATTTCTGAAAAAGTCCAGTGCGGGAGATACAGAATCTCAAAACGACCGGCCAGCGATTCGGTGAGCCCCTCCTGGATCAATAACCTGGAAGAACCCAAAATAATCACCTTCAGCGCTCTCCCCTCAAAAGAATCGGCATCCCACTCTTTCTTGACGGTTTCACTCCAATTATCTATCTTATGGATCTCATCTATGACCAACAGAAATTCATTTCCTCCGGAAGCTGCCAATTTCAACCTGGCCTCACTCCAGGAATTCCTGATCCAGCTCCGGTCTGCCGCCGGAACATCATCCGCGGAAACGAACATCGATCCAAATGGCAGCTGATTTATCAATTGCCCAATCAAGGTCGTTTTCCCAACCTGCCGGGGACCTGTAACCACCTGAATGAATCCCCTGGGCTCACACATCCTCCTCTTAAGTTCCTGCAAATAAGATCGCTCGAACATTCTGAAATATTTATTTAGGTAAAGATAAATAATTTATTTAGGCAGTTTTAGATATTGCTTAAAATTTGTAATATTTACTTAAGATATGGAGTAATTTGTAACAGGATGTTTGAAAGAGTTCATAAAAGACTCTTAATGAATAGAATAAAGGATGCCTTCCGCACCAGATTTTCCCCGAAAAGGGTAATCCTCGTGGGAAAAAGTGGAATCCCTGTCGACACCTTATTAAAAACCAACCCCCAGTCCTTGTTCTGAAACTCATTGGAATCTCCGTTCTGAATAGGGCAATCATAACTGAAAGTCCGTGTCCATCGGCGACACCCTCACCACACAAAGGAATGAGGAAGATCAGAAGGTCAGAAGATCAGAATAATTCATTTGGATATATTATAGATTAATGATTCATTTTCAATATTTAAAAATATCAGTCAGGTAGTTTAAATTTTCATTTTCATGCTCTAGGCAATACTCTTTTGTCCTTGACTGATGAGGTCTCTTTCACTATCGTAGTCACAAGAAGTACTTACAGTAAAAAATCGACCTTACATTTCTTTTTATGCTACCTCTTTGTCAAAATTGACATTGGGGTCTAGCTTTTGTAATTGGTTTTTATAATAATTTATGAGTTTATCTCTTCGGAAATTATTTAAATATTCTTCTCCCAGCTCATTATAACCAACCTTGTTTT